>Ga0116188_1000345_pt1 | contig 50090 bp, 49 predicted proteins | sample AD_JPNTR2_MetaG_FD_89807 | JGI IMG/M metagenome (GOLD analysis project Ga0116188, IMG submission 89807) | Active sludge microbial communities of municipal wastewater-treating anaerobic digesters from Japan - AD_JPNTR2_MetaG | ecosystem: Engineered > Bioreactor > Anaerobic > Digestate | place...
CGATTCGGCCAGGCTGAGTTCGTCGATGCTCTTGTCAAAATAGAAGCGGGCGGCTGCCTCCACCCCGTAGACCCCATGGCCGAAGCAGATCCGGTTCAGGTACATCTCGAGGATCTCTTCCTTGCTGTACCGGCGTTCCAGCTGCAAGGCCAGCCAGATCTCCTGGACCTTGCGCTCAATCCTTTTCCCGGGGTCAAGCATGGCATTGCGGATCAACTGTTGGGTAATCGTGCTGGCGCCCTGGGCAAAACTTCCTTCACGAATATTAACCAGGACGGCTCGTCCAAGACCCAGCAGGTCGACTCCCTTGTGTTTGTGAAAGCGCTCGTCCTCTATTGCTATAAAGGCTTCCTGGAGCTGCTCCGGGATCTCCTCGATGGGGACGATTACCCGGTTTTCGGCAGCATGAAGTTGGGCTATTTCGCGTTCTTCACGGTCGAAAATATAAGATGCCTCCACTGCCTCCAGGGCTGCCGGATCCAGTTCGGGCGCGGAAGCGGCATAGCTAATAAGTACGCCGGCAACACTGAGGCCGGCGGCCACAATCAGGATTAAAATTACCAGGGCGACTGTCTTGAGAGTTTTCCGATTAATTTTTAACTTCGGAAACCCGAACTTTTTAGCTTCTCGATCAGCGCTTTTTTGAGAACTGTCCAGCGGAACCTTTTTTTCGGCCACTCTTGAAGCGCCTCCTCTCAGTCTGGTTCTACAATAAAATTATTATAGCATAAAATTTAGCTTTATAAGCTTTTTTACTAAGTTTAACAATTAAATTTATGTATATTAAGATACATTATTCCATTCACATAATATACATTAGTATATTTTACTGTAATTATGCTAATTAATCATAGTAATTGTTAATTTTACACAAAAAGATACCAAAAACTGATTTAATCAGGTAAAATATCTGTACCGTTGCTCTCGTGATGCATGAATCCCATTCTCATAAACAAGGGAGGTAATTTTAATATGGCTGCCAGGTCGATGCAAGACTTGCACAGGGATCTTCAAATAGAGCTCGATCCCCTGTTCTATCCTTCCTCCATTGCCATTATTGGAGCCAGCCAAAACCTGCTCAAACCCAGCGGTATTCCTCTAGCTCTCTTGACCCTGTTTGAATATGCAGGTAAAGTTTACCCGGTCAATCCAAAGTACGACCAACTTGGCGGGTGGAAATGCTACCCCACCCTGGCTGATATACCCGGTCCGGTGGATCTGGCGATCATCGGGGTGCCCGCTGCCATTACCATGGAAGCGCTGCGGCAATGCGCTGCCGGGGGGGTTAAAGCGGCCATTGTCTTTACCTCGGGATTTGCCGAAGTAGATGAGAGCGGCAGGAGAGTCCAGGAGGAGATGCGCCGCCTGGCCCAAATTTCAGGTATGCGTATTCTTGGGCCCAATTGTCTTGGGGTATTGAACTTATACAACGGCAGCGTGCCAAGTTTTATGTATCATGATAAACCCACAGGACTGTTTTACCCCGAGAAGCTTTCATACATCACCCAAAGCGGCGGCCTTGGAGCGATTATCTACCAGATGGTGCTGCAGCACTCCGTGGGGTTCAACTATTTTGTCAGCACAGGCAATGAAGCCGATATCAGTTTTGCCGAAGTTTTAAGCTACCTGGTGGGCCGGGAGGAAGTGGGGCTCATCGGCGGCTATATTGAAGGCTTGCAGCGGGACGGGCGCCTCTTCATGGACGCTTGCCACAGGGCGCTGCAAAAGCGCAGGCTGGTCGCCTTTCAAAAAGTAGGCCGTACCGCCGTCGGCGCCACGGCGGCGGCTTCACATACCGGAGCCCTGGTTGGTGAAGATCGGGTATACGACGGGGTGTTCAAACAGTTCGGGGCCGTGCGCGCCGATGATGTTGAGCAAATGAATGCGCTGATTGCCCTGCACGCCGCCGGGCGCATGCCTGCCGGGAAAAATATCGGTGTGATCACCATATCCGGCGGCGGCGGGGTAGTGGTGGCGGACAAATGCCCCCAGTTTGGCCTGGATGTGGTCCGGCTAACCGGGAAAACACAAGACAAGTTGCGCGAATTCTTCCCCTCTTACGGAGCCGTGGCCAACCCGGTAGACCTGACCTCGGCGATTTTTGTGAACGAGACTCTTTTCCAGCGGGCTATCCGCACTGTTATGGAGGATCCGCTGGTCGATGTGGGGGCATTTTTCTATAACTTGCAGATGCCTGATACCGAGGCGGCGCAGAAGATCATCGATGTTTACTACTCTGTTGAGAAGCCGCTGGTAATCTTCACCTGGCCCACCGGCCAGGATTTTGCCGTCGAAGCCAGGGAGAAGATGATCCGGGCGGGCGTGCCGGTAATTGAGCATGTTCCCAGCGGGCTGTGGGCTCTTTCCGCCCTGGCCGACTGGGTCAAAAAAGCGGAAAAGGCCGGCGCCTTTCCGGAATACCGGCCCGGTATTGAACAGCAGCGCGCCCGGGAGATAATCAGCCAATCGAAGGACTGCAGCCTGACCGAATCCTGTTCCAAGGAGATCTTAAAAGCTTATGGGATTCCCGTCACCAGGGAGAGGCCGGCCCGTTCGGCTTCCGAGGCGGTGGCGGCGGCGGAGGAAATCGGCTACCCCGTTGTCCTGAAAATAGAGTCCCCGGACATTCTTCACAAAACTGAAGCGGGCGGGGTTATTTTGAATCTCGAAGATGGACCAGCCGTGGAAAAGGCTTATGATCTCATCATAAAGCGGGCCCGGGAATATAACCCTGAGGCCAGGCTGGACGGGGTCCTGGTGCAGGAGATGCTTTCACCGGGCCTGGAAGTGATTTTGGGAGCGAAGAAGGATCCTGTTTTTGGTCCAACAATTCTCTTTGGCCTTGGCGGTATCTATGTCGAGCTGCTCAAGGATGTGGCGCTGCGGACTGCTCCTTTGAGAGAAGAAGACGCCCGGGAAATGGTCGAAGAGATCCAGGGGAAGGCCCTCCTCGACGGCGTGCGGGGGCAGCCGCCCCGGGACCGGGAGGCCCTTGTTAAAATCATGATGCGGCTTTCCCGGATGGCGGTAGAACTGAGCGGGGAGATTGCTGAACTCGATATCAACCCCCTGATCCTTTATCCTGAAGGTGAAGGAGCCGTCGCCGCCGACGCACTCATCGTTCTGGCAAATGAAAGGTGATGTTACCCGGAATACGCGTACAGAAAGTCGGAAGCCAGAGAAACGATGACTTTACTCAGCACTCAAGCTCCGCCAGAGGTGTAGGGGCGGCTCACGAGCCGCCCCTACAAAATATTTCCAATCGCCTTCTAATCCCGGCATCTCAAGCTCCGGCGAACACCTTTCACTTCCTACTTCTCACCTCTTTTTTCCTGCCTCTATTATCATGTCTCCTGCCTCCTGAATAGCTTCCCTTCCATCCGGTAAAAATAAAATGCCTAAAATCACAGCCAAGGGAGGTTTATCAATGCGGGCAACTATGCGCAATGTGGGCAAGGCCGAGTTCATGTCGCTGTTTCAGCAGTACCAGGCAGAATCTCTCTGCAGCAAAAAGCTGCAGATGTATTCCGCTCAAGTCCAGGATCCGCGGCTGCGCAACTTGATTAATGAATTCAACACCCAGTGCCAGCAGCGCGCTCAATGGCTCTCATCCACACTGAGCGAAGCCGGAGGCACCCCGTACATCACTTCATAATAAGGAGGCAGCTCGATGGCACATCAATTGACCGATAAGGATATTGCCGGCGACATTCTATCAGGTTTTAAGTTCAACGCCGCCGGCTATTTGCATGCGGTAATGGAGGCGCAGGATCCAAGCATCCGCCAGGCTTTTTTTGATTACCAAAACCAGTGTATTGCTTCGCAGGAAAAGATCTTCCGCTACATGCAGGATCAAGGCTGGTACAAGGTTCCGATGAACCAGGAAACCATGGGCTAGAACCATAGACTGTTGCCCATCAAGACGGCCTCTCTTTCCAGGGGGCCGTCTTGCTGATCCGGGGCTTCGTTCATGTTATAATTCTACGGGAGGCAGCTAAGGTAATGGAGACACTTCGCTTAAAAATGGCCGACTATATAATCATCGCCGTCCTGATCCTGGCCGGGTGCGCCGGCTTGTGGCTGAATCTGCAGCAAAGCGGCGCTTCGCCGCAGAAATATCTAACCATCTATGTGGATAATGAGCTGGTTGCCGAGCTATCATTTGCCCCCGATGATCATTTTTCCTATTCTTTTCCCTATGCACGGGGGCGGCACAGCGCGGTCCTGGAGATCGAAGGCGGCAGGGCCAGATTGCTCCCCTTGCCGGAAGAGCTCTGCCCAAAGGGTATATGCTCCCATACCGGGTGGATCAGCCGCTCTTATGAAAGCATTGTCTGCCTGCCCAACCGGATCATGATTGTTTTTTCGCACACGCCGCCGGAAGAAGGCGGTAATATTGACGGCATCACTTATTAGCTGCCAACCTGGTTGCGCCCTGCCTTTTGTTGACAAAGAAAATGGGTGTCAGTATAATTGTTTTAGTTTTGCAAAGGATGGAAGGAAAATGAGGATTTTTCTGCCCGGGGTGAAACAAAAAAAAGGCGAAGCCTGCAAATACAGTTTTCAAGGCAAGATTAAGGATTATTTTGATGCCGAAGCGGATGATGAAAGCAGCTTTGTCCTGGAAGTGACCGTGCGCAGCATCGGCGATAAAATCATGGTAGAGGGAGATTTTCAAGCGGAGATCGAGGCAAACTGCTGCCGTTGCCTGCGGACTTTTAAGCAGCGGATAAACTCGGATTTTAGCGAGGTATTCACGCAAACGCCTCTTCTGGATAAAAAGAGCACTCCTGAAGATCTGGCTCTGGAGACGGCGAATCAGCTTACAGTGAGCGGCGACTTTCTTTACCTGAACGAATATTTGCGCCAGCTCTTTTTTCTCAGCCAGGTGTATAATCCGCTATGCAAGCCGGATTGCCGGGGTCTATGCGCCGGCTGCGGCGCCGATTTAAACCGCAACGCCTGTTCTTGCGAGAAGGAAGCCCAGATCGATCTCCGTTTGCTAAAGCTAAAAGATTTTCAATCGGGCAACCAAGCCTGATACCATAGGGAGGTAGATTCATGGCTGTTCCAAAGAGAAGGACTTCTCGAGCCAAGCGGGATCAGAGGCGGAGTCATTGGAAGCTGAAGGCGCCGCATTTGGTTCCCTGCCCTCAGTGCTACGAGCTAAAACCGGCTCACCGGGTTTGCTTGAAGTGCGGCTATTATAAAAACCGCGAGGCCATTAAGGTCGAGTAACGGATTTCTTATGCGCTGACGTCCCTTTTTTTAACAAAGGGGCGTATTTCTTTGGTGATTGCAGCTTTTGGAAGGGGTAACTAAATATGGTCAGGCTGGCTGTAGATGCCATGGGGGGCGACCATGCGCCGCAGGAAATAGTCTGCGGAGCCGTAGCGGCCCTGCGGGCCCGGGCAGACTTAAAACTTTTCCTGGTCGGCCGCCGGAAGCAGGTTGAAGAAGCCCTCACCGGACTGGCCTACCCGGAAGAGCGGCTGGAGCTTGTTCATGCCGATGAGGTTATCCAGGGCAGCGATGATCCGGGCCTGTCTATCAGGCGGAAGCGAAAGTCTTCCCTGGTCACCGCGCTGCAGCTGGTGCGCTCCGGCCAGGCGGACGCAGTCTTAAGCGCCGGAAATACAGGGGCGCTGATGGCAGGGGCGCTTCTTTTTTTAGGAAGAATGCCCAAGGTGACCCGTCCGGCTCTGCTTGCGGTAATGCCCGGCTTTAAAGGGGCGCCCTTTGTCGTTCTCGATGTGGGCGCCAACATGGATGCCAGGCCCGAGCAGCTGGTCCAGTATGCTTTCATGGGCCGGATCTATTCGCAGAAGCTGCTGGGATGCGCCTCCCCGCGGGTAGCCCTGCTCAATGTGGGCGCGGAAATGAATAAGGGCAACAGCCAGCTAAAAAAAACTATTCCCCTCTTCCAGGAATATGTTTCCGGCTTTTGTGGTAATATTGAAGGCACGGATATTTTTTTCAACGCCGCCGATGTGGTTGTCTGCGACGGTTTTGTGGGAAATATCCTGCTGAAAATCTCGGAAGGACTTGCCCGGGGGATTATGATCCGGTTGAAAGAGGAGCTCAAGGCTAATCTCCGCCACCGGGCCGGCGCCCTCCTGCTGCGTCCGGCCTTGCTGGGTTTGCGCGATGAGGTTGACAGCACCGAGTATGGCGGGGCCCCCCTGGTCGGGGTTAAGGGCCTCTGTATTAAATGCCACGGTTCTTCGAGGGCCAAATCTATCGAGCGGGCTGTTCTGAAGCAGGCTTATCCTTTCGTGCAACTGCGCCTCCAGGATCTGTTCCAGGAAGCTCTCAGCGAAGTCCCCCTTCCGGTCAAAGGAGAGGAATCCCAGAATGGGTCATAATGGCGCTGCCATAACCGGCTGCGGTGCGGCTTTTCCGGGGCGCCGGATCACAAATCATGATCTTGAAAAAATGATTGATACAAGCAATAAATGGATCCTGGATCGGACCGGAATCCGGGAAAGGCGTATCCTTGAAGAAGGACTTTCTACCGTAGATCTTTCCGAACGCGCCGCCCGCGACGCCCTGGAAGGCGCCGGGATAAAGCCCCATCAGCTTGAGCTTATCCTTGTGGCTACGGTTACTCCCGATTATCCCTTACCGGCCGCAGCCTGCTCTCTTCAGGCCAGGCTGGGGGCCTTTCGCGCTGCAGCAATGGATCTTGCCGCCGGGTGCAGCGGTTTCATCTATGCCCTCACGGTGGCGGATCAATTTATCCGCACCGGCGCCTACCGCAATGCCCTGGTAGTGGGGGTGGAGATCCTCAGCCGGATCGTCGACTGGACAGACCGCAGCACCTGCGTTCTTTTCGGCGACGGGGCCGGGGCGGTGGTGATACAACCTGTAAGAGACAAACGGGGCCTGGTTGCTTTTGAGCTTGGCGCCGACGGCAGAGGGCTGGAGTATCTCTATATTCCGGCAGGGGGAACCGCTCGTCCCGCCAGCGCCGAGACTGTGAGGCAGCAGCTCCATTATGTCAAAATGAACGGCCCCGAGATCTTCAAGTTCGCAGTGCGCATCGTTCAGGAAACCATGGATCGCCTTTTGGAAAAAGGTAAATTAAGCTATGCCGATCTGGATTACCTCTTCCTGCACCAGGCCAACCTGCGGATCATTGAATCAATCCGCATGAAGCTGCAGCTGCCCCGGGAGAAGGTGCCGGTGAATATTGATCGTTACGGGAACATGTCATCGGCGGCGATCCCGGTGGCGCTTACTGAAGAAGCGGCGTCAGGCCGGCTCAAAGAGGGAGATCTCCTGGCTGCTGTAGCTTTCGGCGCAGGCCTTACCTGGGGCGGCATCTTGATGAGATGGTAGAGGAAGAAGCCGGGATGGGGTGAGATTTTGAAGCTGGCTTATCTATTTCCAGGCCAGGGAGCCCAGAAGATAGGCATGGGGCGGGATATTTACGATTGCTACCCGGCGGCGCGGGCTGTTTTTGATGAGGCGGCCCGGGTGCTGGGAGATGAATTTCTGGAGACTACCTTTTGCGGCCCCGCAGGGAAGCTGCAAAGAACAGAATATGCCCAGCCGGCTCTGATAACCGTTTCCACTGCCCTGCACCGGGTGATTTCGCAGCTGGGCTTCACGGCGGAGGCGGCGGCCGGCTTGAGCCTTGGCGAATACAGCGCCCTGGTGGCGGCAGAAGCGCTTGATTTTAACGATGCTCTCCCCCTGGTTCAGAAGCGGGGCCGCTTTATGCAGGAGGCGGTGCCACCGGGCCGGGGAACCATGGCCGCGGTGATGGGGCTGCAGCGCGAGAAGGTGGAGCAGCTCTGCGCGGCGGCCCGGGCTGAAGGCGTTGTATCGCCGGCCAACTTCAACTGCCCCGGGCAACTGGTAATCTCCGGAGAAATTCCGGCGGTGGAGCGCGCCGCCGCCCTGGCCAGAGAGGCGGGCGCGAAAAGGATTATCAGGCTGAAAGTGAGCGCTCCTTTCCACTGCTCCCTGATGGAGCCGGTGGAACCCCGGCTGGAGCGGGAGCTGGCCCTGCTGGAGCTTAGTCCCCCTTCCATTCCCGTAGTGCTCAATGTTTCTGCCGCTTTTGAGAGCAACCCGGAAAAGATCAAAAGGTCGCTGGTCCGTCAGTTGAGCAATCCCGTTCTTTGGGAGCAGTCCATGGATGCGCTTATAGAGGCGGGTTTTGATACTTTTGTGGAGCTGGGACCGGGTAGAGTGCTCACCGGGCTGATGAAAAAGATCGATTCTCACGTACATGCTTTTGCAGTGGAAGACTGCGCCTCACTGGAGCGGGCGCTGCATCATCTGCATCATCTGAAGGGGCAGCCTGAATATGTGGAAGCTTGATCAAAAAGTAGCCCTGGTTACCGGCGGCTCGCGCGGCATCGGGAGGGCAGCGGTATTGGCCCTCTCGCGGGCCGGAGCAGCGGTGGCCATAAATTATACCCGCAACCGCGACGCGGCGGAGCAGCTGCTGGGCGAAATAGAGGGCGCCGGGGGGCGCGGGCTGATTGTCCAGGGCGACGTGGCCGTTCTCGAGGACTGCGAGAGAATGGTCCGGCTTTCGCTTGAACATTTTAACAGAATTGATATACTGATAAATAATGCCGGGATAATTAGAGATAATTTACTGATCAGGATGAAACCGGAAGAATGGCGGGAAGTAATTGATGTCAACTTAACCGGCATTTTTAACGCCACCCGGGCGGTATTGCGGCCCATGTTAAGGCAGAAAAGCGGCGGCCGGATAATAAACATTGCCTCCGCAGCGGGTATTCACGGGAACAGCGGCCAGGCCAATTATGCCGCGGCCAAGGGCGGGGTGATCGCCTTTACCCGCTCACTGGCCAAGGAGCTGGGATCGCGCGGGATTACGGTTAACGCCGTAGCCCCTGGATTTATTGAAACCGAGATGACCGCGGCGCTGCCTGCAGGGCTGAAAGAAGAAGCCTTGAAAAATATTTCTTTAGGCCGCTTCGGCAAAGCTGAAGATGTGGCCGAAGTAATTTTGTTTCTTGCCGCCGCCGGCAGCTATATCACCGGAGAGGTGATATCGGTTGACGGTGGTATTATGATCTAGGTTGAATAGTAATAACGGGAAGGAGGTGTTCCGGGTGAACGTTGAGGCGAAGGTTAAATCCATAGTTTCCGAGCAGCTCGAAGTGGCGCTGGAAAGTCTTACGGCAGAGACCACTTTCGAAGAAATCGATGCCGATTCTCTCGACATTGTCGAGCTGGTGATGGCGCTGGAAGAAGAGTTCGATCTGGAAATATCAGACCAGGAGATCGAAAATATCAAAACCATTGGCGATATCGTCAAGTATATTGAATCCAAGCTCTAGCCGGTTGAGGTGAGAACGTGCGCAGAGTTGCGGTGACCGGAATGGGGATGGTCACCCCCATCGGGTCAGGCAAAGAAGAATTCTGGCAGGGCCTATTAAAGGGACGCAGTGGCATCCGGAAGGTAACCGCTTTTGATGCCGGCAGCTACCCGTGCCAGATAGCCGGTGAGGTTCCTGATTTTGACCCGGCCCGCTACATGGAAAAAAGGGAAGCCAAAAAGATGGACCGCTTCACCCAGTTTGGCGCTGCAGCCGCCCTGATGGCCTGGCGCGATGCCGGCCTGGATCGGGACGAGATCGACCGGGATGCGGCGGGGGTGTTCGTCGGCTCGGGCATTGGCGGGATCAGAACAATTGAGGAGCAGTACAGCTTACTCCTGGAGAAAGGGCCGCGGCGAGTAAGCCCCTTCCTGGTTCCGGCGCTCATCGCCAACATGGCCGCCGGCTATATTTCCATCCTGCTCCTGTTGAGGGGACCCAATTCGACCGCTGCCACCGCCTGCGCCAGCTCCAATCATGCCGTCGGCGACGCTTATCGCGTGATCCAGCGCGGAGAGGCTGAGATCATGGTGGCGGGCGGGGCCGAGGCGGCCATCAGCGAGATCGCCTTTGCCGGGTTCTGCTCTGCCCGGGCCCTCTCGACGCGCAACGATGAACCGGCACAGGCTTCCCGCCCTTTTGACAGGAAGAGAGACGGCTTTGTCATGGGCGAGGGCGCCGGTATTGTCATTCTCGAATCGCTCGATCATGCTTTAAAACGCGGTGCCCATATCTACGCAGAGCTGGCCGGTTACGGGATGTCAGCTGATGCTTACCATATTACCGCGCCGGATCCTGAAGGGGCCGGGGCCGTTTTAAGCATGCAGCGGGCCCTTGAGAGCGCAGGCCTGGCGCCGGAGGCCGTTGACTATATCAATGCGCACGGCACTTCTACCGAATATAACGACCGCATAGAAACGCTGGCCATAAAAAAGACCTTTGGCCGGCATGCCTCCAGCCTGGCGGTTAGTTCGACCAAATCTATGACCGGCCACCTGCTGGGGGCGGCGGGAGCGGTGGAGCTTATTGCCACCCTCCTCTGCATAGAGCATCAGACGGTCCATCCGACGATCAATTACGAGTTTCCAGATCCGGACTGTGACCTGGACTACGTGCCCAACCGGGCGCGCGCCATGAAGATTGATGTTGCTTTGAACAATTCATTTGGCTTCGGTGGAACCAATGCCACGCTGGTGGTGAAACGCTATGTTGGTGAATAACGCGAAAGAGCAAGCTCTTTCCTGGTCAGACCGGGTAAAGGAGTTTCTGAAAACTCTTGGCTGGGAGTTCGGGGACAGCAAGCTTTACGAACAGGCGCTGACGCACTCTTCTTTTGCGCATGAAAAAGGGAAAGCCAACGCTCATAACGAGCGCCTGGAGTTTCTGGGAGATGCTGTTTTACAGCTGGTTATCAGCGATCATCTTTATTTTTTATACCCTCACCTCCCTGAAGGAAAGCTGACCAGGCTTCGCGCCCAACTGGTCTGCGAAGCCACCCTGGCCGATCTGGCAGAGAAGCTCGGACTCGGTTCCTATCTACGCCTGGGTAAAGGAGAAGCAGCGGGAGGCGGCGCCGGCCGCCCTTCGCTGCTGTCCGATGCCCTGGAGGCGCTTTTTGGGGCTTTATTTATAGACCGCGGGCTGGAAAAATGCCGTTTATATATCATCCGGCTTTACCGTCCCGCCCTGGATAAACTTGCCGTAGGGGTGTTGTCTCGCGACTACAAAACCTTGCTGCAGGAGCTAATCCAGGCTCGTGATGGGGTTACTCCCGAATACCGCATTGTCCGGGAAAGCGGCCCCGATCACGATAAGGTATTTGAAGCGGAAGTGCTCGTCGGCGGCCGGGGCGGGGTGGGCCGCGGCTGCGGGCGGAGCAAAAAAGAGGCAGAGCAGGCTGCGGCCAAAGAAGCCTGGTTAAGGCTAAACTGATCATCTTATCCCGCGGAGCAATTTTGTTGAAAAGAAGGAAAATCCGGACCGGAGCAGGTATTTTCTTAATTAATCAAGAACATAAAAATGTTACTTGCCTTTTACCCAACCACTTAAGGAGGGAGAGCTGCTCTAGAGGATGGAGACCTTGAGAGTGTCAGCGGACTCGAAGCCAAAAGCAGTTGCAGGTGCAGTAGCGGCGGTGATCAGGAACGAAGGTTCAATTGAGCTACAGGCGGTGGGTGCAGGCGCGGTAAACCAGGCGATCAAAGCAGTGGCGATTGCCCGGGGGTTTTTGGCTCCCAACGGCATCAATCTTGTAGTTATACCGGCATTTGTGGAAATAGAGATCAATAGTGAAGAGAGAACGGCTTTAAAGTTTATTGTGGAGCCGAGATAGGCCTTGGACGGCTCAAAGTCTCAACCTGCTGAAACAGGCAGGTTTATTTTTATCTTGGGAGAACAGCAATGTATCTAAAACGCATCGAAATATTTGGCTTTAAATCTTTTGCCGACAGGACGGAACTGGAGCTGGGCAAGGGCATTACCGCTGTTATCGGCCCCAATGGGTGCGGTAAAAGCAACCTGGTTGATGCTGTCCGCTGGGCCCTGGGCGAGCAGAGTGTAAAAGCGCTGCGCGGCAACCGGATGGAAGAGGTAATTTTTTCAGGCAGCGCCGGACGCAAGGCTCTTAATTACGCCGAGGTCTCGCTGACCTTCGGCGAGGCCGGGCCGGCCTTGAATCTCGATTACGAGGAGATTACCGTCACCCGCCGGATTTACCGGTCCGGCGAAAGCGAATACCTGATCAACAACTCACCCTGCCGTCTGAAAGACATTACCGGGCTTTTCCTGGATACGGGAGTGGGCCGGGAAATCTATTCTGTTGTCGGACAGGGCCGCGTTGAAGAAATTATCAACAGCAAGCCTGAGGACAGAAGGGAAATTTTCGAAGAGGCCGCCGGCATTCTAAAGTATAAACTGCGCAAAAGCGAAGCGCAGCGGCGGTTGGAAGAGACCAGGGAAAACCTGGTGCGCGTTCAAGACCTGATTATTGAGCTGGAGTCGCAGATTGAACCGCTTACCCTGCAGGCGGAGACGGCACGGCAATACCGGGATCTGAAAGAGAGGCTGGATCGCGCCCAGAAGGAACTTCTTTCTTACCGGCTCCACCTTACCCGGGAGAATCTGGCCGGGGTGGAGCGGCGGCTGCAGCGGATCACCGATTCGCTGAGCGCTGTGGCGGCTCGCAGCGGGCTGCAGGAAGAGAAGCTGCAGCAGTTGAAAATGCAGCAGCAAGAGAAAGAGAGACACTTGGGAGAGCTCGAGCAGAAGACAAACCGTGTTTCCCGGGAGATGGAGCGGCAGGAAAACGAGCTGCGGCTGCTGGAAGAACGGGAAAACCGCTACCGGGAACAGATGGCTCAGAATGAGCGGCGCCTGGCGCAGCTTACTTCCGGGATAAAGAGGTTAAATAAAGAAAAAGAGGATTATGCCCGCGAGCTCCATCTGAAAAGAGAGACCCTGGCCGGCGAAAAAGAGAGCTATCGCCTGCTCCTGCAAAAAAAAGAGCAGCTGGAGAAGGAATTTTTAACCGGAGATGTAGAGGAGCAGCAGCAGCGCCTCTACCGGGCGGTAGCCCGGCAGAAGGGAATTCAGGCCTCGCTGGAGGAGCTGCAGCAGCAGGAGGAACGGTTAAGCCGGCGGCGCGCGGCGCTATTGCAGGAAGAGACTTCTCTTGCCGGAGAAGCGGCACGGCTTGGCTCCAGGCAGGAAGAACTGGACACCGCTGCCGGGGAGGTCAAAGAGCGTGCGGCAGAGGCGGCGGCGCAGGCGGCCGGAATACAGCAGCGGCTGGAGAAGATCAACCGGGAACTGGCCGGCCTGCAGCAAGAGGAGCAGCGCTGCCGTGAAGAAATTGGCGGGATGCAAAGCCGTTTACAGCTGCTCAAAGACCAGGAAGCCGGCTTAAGCGGATATTACCGGGGAGTGCGGGAAATAATCCAGAACCGGGCTTCTCTGCCCGGGATTATCGGCCCTGTGGTAGACCTGATCTCGGTGGAAGAGCGTTTCCTGCGGGCCATTGAGGCTGCCCTGGGGCCTGCGCTGCAGTATATTGTTGTCGATAATGAAAAGGCCGCCCTGGAGGCGATCCGCTTTCTTAAGGAGAGGAAACTGGGCTGGTGCACCTTCTTGCCCCTGGATACGATCCGCCCGGCTGAATCGGGTTTGGAGCGCTATCCGGGCTGGCGGCTGCTGAACGGTGTTTTTGGCAAAGCTTCGGAACTGGTGGAGGTCGACCCGGCTTACGAAAAGGTGGTCCGCTATCTCCTGGGCTCCATTCTTATCTGCCGCGACCTGGAGGTGGCGACAGAGGCGGCTCGCATGATCAATTACAGCTGCCGGATTATCTCCCTGGAAGGCGATCTGATTAACCCCGGGGGGGCTATCCGGGGGGGCAGTATGCCCCGGCGTAGCGCTGCTATGCCGCTTGGAAGGCGCCGTGAAATCGAAGACCTTGGGCGGGCGCTGGACTTGCTGCATAAAAAGAAGCGCAGCTGGGAAGAGCAGATCGCAGGGGCCAGGCAAAAAATAGAGCAGGCTGAGGCAGAAGCGGCCGCGCTGCGGCAGAAGCAGGCAGAGCTGGCCGGGGCTCTCCGGAAGGCTGAAAAAGCGGTTGAAGAGAACGCCACCGCCTTCCGCATCCTGCAGCAGCGCCGGCAGGACGCTGCTGCGGCGCTACGGGAACTGGATGCCGAGGTGGAAGAACTGGGCAAACGCCGGGAAGCTCTTGCCGGAGAGGAGCGAACCTGTGCCGAAGAGATCGCCATGGCTGAAGCGGAACTGGAAGGGGAAAAAGAGATTTACAGGCGGGGCCTATCTGAAAAGAAAGAGCTTGACGCCAAGTTGACGGCGGCGATGCTCAGGATTAACTCTTTAGAGGAGCAGGAGCAATCTTTACAAAAGAACCTGGAGAAGCTCTCTGAAGACCTGGCCGGGCCCCTGCAGGAGCAGGCGGAAATAAAGCGTGAAGCAGCCAGATTTGCGGAAGCCCTGGCGGAGATCGACGCCGCCCGGGAGAAAGGCTCTGTCATCGTGCAGCAGCTGCGCGAAGAAAGCGCCGCCCTGACACTCGAGCTTCAGGAGCGTAAGAAGGAGGCCGGAGCCTTGACTGCGGCGCTGGTGGATCTGGAGCAGCAGCAGCTGCGGAGCAGGAGCAGGCTGGCCGGCCAAGAAAAAAGAGAGAGGCAGTATGCCGTAGAACAGAGCCGGCTTCAAACAGAGATCGCTTACCAATTGGAGCGCTTTAATGAGCTTTTCGGCCCCGCTGAGCCGGTTCCGGTGGAGCCGGATTTTGACGCCGCGGAATGCGAAGGATTAATCGAGACCCTGAACGAAGATATCGACGCTCTTGGCGCGGTCAATCTTGGCGCCATTGACGAGCTGGCCCGGCTGCAGGATCGGATAGACTTTTTGAAGGAGCAGCAGGATGATCTCAGGCGGGGTGAGGTTTCACTGCACCGCGTTATCAGTGAAATCGATGAGAGGATGGCTCATTTCTTTAAAGAAGCATTCGCGGAGATCAAACGCAATTTGCAGGAAGTGTTCAGGGAGCTTTTCCAGGGAGGCCGGGTGGAACTCAGGCTGACCGATCCGGAGAACCTGCTGGAGGCGGGAATTGAAATTGTGGCCCAACCGCCGGGGAAAAGGCTGCAGAATATTTCGCTGCTTTCTTCGGGAGAGAAGTCATTGACTGCGGTGGCGCTGGTCTTCGCCATTCTGCGTTATAAACCGGCGCCCTTCTACCTTCTTGACGAGGTGGAGTCGGCCCTGGATGATGTCAACCTGTCCCGCTTTACGGCTTATCTGAAGCAGGCCTCCCGGAATGCGCAGTTTATTCTGATTACCCACCGGCGGCGGACGATGGAAGAAGCGGATCTTTTATACGGGGTGACGATGCCTGAAGAAGGGGTTTCCAGGCTGGTCTCCCTGAAGCTGGATCAGAAAGTAAGTTGAGGAGAGCGTTAATTTGAATTTAGTAGAACGATTAAAGGCCGGACTGGCCAGAAGCAGAGAGGGTTTTCTGCGGCGGCTCGATCATCTCTTTCGCGAAGGGGAGCTGAACGAAGAATTTTTCGAGTCGCTGGAGGAAGCCCTCATCCTGGGCGATGTGGGCGTTGAAGCGGCGCTAAAGCTTGTCGAGCAGCTTCGCCGCGAGACCGGGCGGCGCAAAGTGCGCAGCGCTGTCGAGACCAGAGAAATTCTCGTGGAGGAGATTGCCGCCATGCTCTCACTGCCAGAAGAGCGGCCGGAGCCTGGCCGGGATCCGCTGGTGATCTTGCTTGTGGGGGTAAACGGCTCCGGAAAAACAACCACCGCAGCCAAGCTGGCCTACCGCTACCGGCAGGAAGGCCGCGAGGTGCTCCTGGTTGCCGGAGACACTTTCCGGGCCGCCGCTATCGATCAGCTGCAGATCTGGGCTGAGAGAGCCGGAGCGGGGCTGATCAAGCAGCAGCCGGGCTCCGATCCTTCGGCGGTATTTTATGACGCCCTCAATGCCGCCCGGGCGCGGGGAATCGATGTGGTTATCGGCGATACCGCCGGGCGGCTGCATACCAGGGTAAACCTGATGGAAGAGCTGAAAAAGATCAACCGCGTCATCGGGCGCGTCCAGCCGGGAGCGCCGCACCGCGTCCTTTTAGTAATCGACGCCACCACCGGCCATAACGGGATTGCCCAGGCGCGCTACTTCAACGATGCGGTGCCGGTAACCGGCCTGGTGCTGACCAAGCTTGACGGGACCGCCCGCGGCGGCATTGTCGTAGGGATCCAGGATGTCCTGAAGGTGCCGGTCTGCTACGTGGGAGTTGGCGAGAAGCTCGATGATCTGCTGCCCTTTGACGCCGCCGATTTTGCCCGCGCCCTGCTGGCATAGCCAAGCCGGAACAGTTGTAGGGGCGGCTCATGAGCCGCCCAAAAACGTACCGGAAAGCAACACAAATACCTGGTTTAAAGCAAAATACCTTTAGTGTCATCCTGAGCTTTTTTTGTGTCATCCTGAGCGCAGCGAAGGATCTCTTCACCCCTGCCGCTTCCCACCAATCCTTCGGGTGTAAAATTGTAGGGACGGGCCTTGTGCCCGCCCAAACCTGCACCATCAAGCAGTAAATTTCGCGCAAAGCTGTAGGGGCGGCTCATGAGCCGCCCAAAAACGTACCGGAAAGCAACACAAATACCTGGTTTAAAGCAAAATACCTTTAGTGTTATCCTGAGCTTTTTTTGTGTCATCCTGAGCGCAGCGAAGGATCTCTTCACCGCTGCCTCTTCCAACCAATCCTTCGGGTGTAAAATTGTAGGGGCGGGCCTTGTGCCCGCCCAAACCTGTACCATCAAGCAGTAAATTTCGCGCAAAGCTGTAGGGGCGGCTCATGAGCCGCCCGAGGGCGTACAGGAAAACAATAAAAATACCGCGTGCAAGCAGAAGGTTTCGCTTACACGCCTCCTTGCTTTTTCCCTTTTATTCTGCTACACTATTGTCCGTAAAGGACAAAACCTTTACAGAGGGGCTATGCTTGATAAGCTAAACCGGATTAATCTTTTGTATGATATTTATAGCTCCCTGCTGACCACGCGCCAGCAGGAGGTGCTGCAGCTCTATTTCAGCGACAACCTTTCCATGGGGGAGATTGCCGCCGAATACGGGATCAGCAGGCAGGCGGTTCACGACCTGATCCAGAGGGCCTTGAAAGCCATCGAGAGCTTTGAAGAGAAGCTGGGCCTCTATGATCTATTCTGTTTTCAGCAGAGGCTGCTGCAGGAAGCAGCCCGCATCCTGGAGCAGCCGCCGGGCCCTGCAGATCTGCAGCGGCTGAAGGAGATTATCAGTGAACTGCGGCGGAAAAATGAACAGTAAACATTAGGAGAGAGCCATGTTCGCAAACCTGGCCGAAAAATTACAGAATACGCTGCGCAAGCTGCGGGGAAAGGGCAAGTTAAGCGAGAAAGATGTTGACCTGGCCTTGCGGGAGATCCGCCTGGCCCTGCTGGAGGCCGATGTAAACTTTAAGGTGGTCAAAGACTTCGTCGCCGGCGTCAGGGAGAGGGCCATCGGCGAAGAAGTCCGGCAGAGCCTTACACCGGGGCAGCAGGTTGTGAAAATTGTGCACGACGAGTTGACCGCCCTGATGGGGCGCCAGCAGAGCAAGATCAATACAGCAGGCTCGCCGGGCGTGGTCATGCTGGCCGGCCTGCAAGGGTCCGGGAAAACCACCACGGCGGTGAAACTGGCCCTGAACTTGAAGCGCAGCGGGAGCAGCCCGCTCCTGGTGGCGGCGGATACCTATCGCCCCGGGGCGCCCGAGCAGCTGCAGGTGCTCGCCGATTCGGCGGGGCTTCCCTGCTTCAGAATGGAGGGCGCCGCCCCGGTGAAGATTTGCCGGGAGGCGCTGCGCTTTGCCGAAAGGGAGGGGCACAATCCGGTGATCCTGGATACCGCCGGCAGGCTTCATCTCGACGCCGCGATGATGGATGAGCTGAAAGAGATCAAGGCGCAGTTGAAGCCGGCGGAGCTGCTCCTGGTAGTCGATGCCATGACCGGCCAGGATGCAGTGAATGCCGCCGCCAGTTTTCACGAGGCGCTCGGCCTGACTGGGGTTATCCTGACCAAGCTGGACGGTGATACCCGTGGGGGAGCGGCTCTTTCGGTGCGCGCGGTGACTGGCTGCCCGATCAAATTTGCCGGGGTGGGAGAGAAGCTCGATGCCCTGGAACCCTTTCATCCCGAAAGGATGGCTTCGCGGATACTGGGGATGGGCGATGTTCTTACCCTTATCGAGAAGGCCGAAGCCGGTTTTGATCAGCAGAAGGCGCGGGAACTGGAAAAGAAGCTTCGCCGCCAGGAGTTTACCCTGGATGATTTCCGGGAGCAGCTGCAGCAGATGCGCAAAATCGGTTCTCTTGAGGAGATTATGGCCATGCTGCCGTCAGCGCAGCTGCCGAAAGAGATGCGCAATCTATCAGTTGATGAGAAGCAGTTCAAGCGCATCGAGGCGGTGATTACATCGATGACGCCGGAGGAGCGCCGGCGGCCGTCCATCATCAACAGCAGCCGGCGGCGCCGCATCGCCAGTGGCAGCGGGACCACGGTTCAGGACGTCAACAGGCTGCTGGCGCAGTTTGCGCAGATGCAGAAGCTGTTTAAGCAGATGGGCTCCCTGGAGAAGAAAGGGCTTAAACGTTTCAAGAAAGGTAAGAGAAAAGGGGGCTTCCCTTTTTTCTAGGGCCAACTTTACATTTACAGTTATGTTATGTTTAAAGCAGCGGAGGTGATAGAATGGCAGTGCGCATCAGGCTGAAGAGAATGGGCGCGAAGAAAAAACCTTTTTACCGGATCGTGGTGGCCGATTCCCGCTTTCCCCGGGACGGCAGGTTTATCGAAGAGATCGGTTATTACAACCCCACCACGAAGCCTTCAACATTTAAAATAGACCGGGAAAAGGCGGAGTTGTGGCTTTCACGGGGCGCCAGGCCTTCAGATACGGTCAAGCTGATCTTTGAAAAAGCCGGTTTTTCCAAATAGCTCGTTGTAACGAAAGCTCATCTTTATCAGCACTTTCCGTCTACCGTAGTGTAGACAATATTTAGGAATTCCGAGGTGGGGCTGTTATGAAACAGCTGCTGGAGCATATTGCACGCGCACTGGTTGACGAACCCGACCAGGTGGAAGTGCACCTGGTGGAAGGCGAGAGGGTAAATACCCTGGAGCTGCGGGTTGCGCCTGAGGATATAGGAAAGGTAATCGGCAGGCAGGGCCGGATCGTGAAAGCTATCCGCGCAGTGGTCAACGCGGCGGTGGCGAAGGAAAATAAACGGGTGCTGGTGGAAGTGGTGCCGTGAAAAACGGGGCAGGCACAGGCAAGCCCGGTGTGGCCGTGGGCCGGGTCCTGGCGCCGCACGGAACGGCGGGCCTGTTAAAGGTGCTTCCCACCACTGATTTTCCGGAGCGCTGCTACGACCTGAAAGAGGTTGCCTGTGAACTGCGCGGCGCCGTACGGCGCTTTGCGGTGGAGGAAGCTTCTCTTTACGGCCGTTTCTGGCTGATCAAGTTTGCCGGCATCGACACGCGCGAAGAGGCGGCAGCCTTGCGCGGCGCCTGGATCTTGATCCGCCCCGAAGAGAGGGTAGTTCTGCCTGCCGGCAGTTATTATTACGACCAGTTGATCGGTTTAAAGGTGTATAATACTGCCGGGGAGTGCCTGGGGCAGGTTATAAATATTATCCCGGGCGCGGCCCATGACTTTTATCTCATCAAGCGGGAGCTGCCGGGGGAGAAAGAGTTTTTGCTGCCGGCGGTTAAAGCGATGGTACGGGAAATCGATCTCTCCGGGGGAAGGATCATTGCCGATCCTCCCGAGGGATTAATGGAGCTGGAGCTGTAAGCCATGAAGATTGAGATCTTGACCATTTTTCCCGGGATGCTGGAGGGCCCTTTTGGCGAGAGCATGATCCGGAGGGCGGTAGAACGGGGCCTGGTGGAGATAGAGATAATTGACTTGCGCTCTTTTGCTTCCGGCCGGCACCGCCAGGTCGATGACGCCCCCTATGGCGGCGGCAGGGGCATGGTTTTCAAGCCGGAGCCCCTTTTCAAGGCGGTGGAAACCCTGCAGGAGCGCAGCGGGGGAAGCCGGGCCCGGGTTATCCTGCTCACCCCGCAGGGACGCACCTTTAACCAGGAGATTGCCCGGGAGCTCTCCGGCGAGAAGCGGCTTCTGCTGATCTGCGGCCGCTACGAGGGTGTTGACGAGAGGGTCAGGGAGGTACTGGTGGACGATGAAATATCCATCGGCGATTACATTCTTACCGGAGGCGAACTGGCTGCGGCGGTAGTTGTCGATGCCGTGGTCCGGCTGCTGCCGGGTTTTTTGGAAGAGGCGAGCGTGGCTGAGGAATCTTTCAGCGGTTTCCTGCTGGAGTACCCACATTATACCAGGCCGCCTGTCTTCCGGGGGATGGCGGTGCCGCCGGTGCTCTTGTCGGGTGATCATGCAGCCATCGCCCGCTGGCGGCGGAAGCAGGCGCTGCTCCGGACCAGGCAGCGGCGGCCGGATTTGCTCGAGAAGGCGGCACTCTCGCCTGAAGATCGCCGTCTCTTGAAGGAAATGAAACTGTAGGGAAAAAATGCATTTGCCGGCAGTGTAGTATGGGCCGGTTTCTAATGAACAGAGCATATGTTAAACTCATGTTAGGGAGGCGCAAACAATGGATTTAATAAAAGAGGTTGAAAAACAGTATCTTAAAGAAGATATACCCCCCTTTGGACCCGGGGATACGGTACGGGTCCATGTAAGGGTGGTTGAAGGAGGCCGTGAACGGATCCAGGTTTTTGAAGGTGTGGTTCTGAGGCGGCAAGGCCGGGGCTTGAGAGAAACCTTTACCGTGCGCCGGGTAACCTACGGGATCGGGGTGGAACGGATTTTTCCGGTCCATGCTCCCTCCATCAGCCGGATCGAAGTGGTCAAGAGGGGCCGGGTCCGCCGGGCCAGGCTATATTATTTGCGACGGAGGACAGGCCGGGCGGCGAGGATACGCGAGATCCGCTATTAAAAGGAAGGATGGCGTTATTGCATGAGCTTTTCAAGAGAGACCTGGGAATGGATCCGCTCTATTGCCGTTGCGGTCGCTCTGGCCTTGCTGATCCGCTTCTTTATCATCGAGGTATTTGTTGTCGATGGCAAATCGATGTATCCCACCCTTGATGATTGCAACAGGCTGATTGTAGACAAGATCTCATATCGCTTCCGTGAACCGGACTGCGGTGATATCGTGGTTTTTGACAGTCATACAGGAAGAGACTTCATCAAGCGGGTCATCGGAGTCGGTGGCGACACCATCGAGATCCGCGGCGGAAAGGTTTATCGCAACGGCGTTCTTATGGAAGAACCTTACCTGATGGGTCAAACCGATTACCAGGATTACGGTCCCGTGGAAATCCCTCCGCATTACTTTTTTCTGATGGGAGACCACCGCCGGGACAGTATGGACAGCCGGGATCCGCGGGTCGGGCTTGTTTCCATGGAACGGATCAAGGGGCGGGCCTGCCTGGTTTTCTGGCCTCCCGGAGAAACAAAATTACTCGTTGGCAAGGCGGCAGCCAATTGAAGAGTACCCAGTGGTACCCCGGGACCATGGCTCGAGCCATGCGCCGGCTTGAAGAGGACCTGGGGCTGGTTGACCTTGTAGCTGAGCTGATCGACGCGCGGGCTCCCGCGAGCAGCCGCAACCCGGAGCTCCTCCGTCTCTGTAGACATAAAGAGAGATTGATATTGCTGCATAAAGCCGACCGGGGAGAAGATGAAGTGAACTCCCGGTGGCTTTTATATTTCCAGGAGAGCGGGGTTCAGGCCATGCTCTCAAGCGTGCACCTGCCCCGGACTCTCAGATCCTTTTTAAACTGCCTTGAAACCCAGGGGCGGCGGCTTCGCCGCAGCCGTTTGAAAAGACCGCTGCGCCTCGTGATTGTCGGAATTCCCAATGTGGGTAAATCTACCCTGATCAATTATCTCGCCGGCAGGTCGGCAGCCCGAACCGGCGATCAGCCCGGCATTACAAGGGGGCGGCAGTGGTTCAGGCTGATACCCGGAGTAGAGCTCCTGGACACACCGGGCGTCCTGCCGCCTCTCCTTTCACCGGAAACAATTTATCCGCTGGCGGCAATCGGAGCGCTGCCGCCGGGCAGAGTTGACCCCCAGCAGACGGCAATCTGGCTGCTTCGCCTTTGCCTGGAACGGGGTGAAGTGGCGCGGCTGCAGCGGCGCTATGACGGGCTGCAGCAGGCTGCTCCCGAGGCCATGCTTCGTCAAATCGGGACCGCCCGCGGCTGCCTTCTTCCGCAAGGAAAGATTGATCTCGACCGCGCGGCGACGATTTTACTGCGCGATTACGGAACAGGAAACCTGGGCCGCCTTACCCTGGAAGAACCCCCAAGTTAGTTAACTCGGTGCCTGGCACCGAGTTAACTAACTGGCCGGGAGAAGGGGGATGAAAATGCTTTTCAACAGGATGACTTTGGAAGAGCTGGCTGCATACCTGGAGAAGCGCGGCCGGCTGAGCTCTAAAGAGAAGAGACTGCTGCAGTCAGACCGGCGCCGGGGAGCACGCCTTCTGCTGGAGCGCTGGCTGCGCCGGGAAGAGACCCGGCGGAGGGAAGAGAGCCGTTTACATAAAATGCTCGGTGAAGAAAATCTTTTCTACAGGCAGGGGATTAGGCTTATTGCCGGGGTCGACGAAGCCGGGAGGGGCCCCCTGGCCGGCCCGGTAGTAGCCGCTGCCGTGATCTTGCCTCCGGGAACAGTGATTCACTATCTTAATGACTCCAAGAAGCTTACCGCGGCGCGGCGGGAAGAGCTCTATGATCGCATCCGGGAAATTGCGCTGGGCTGCGCCGTGGGCATATGCTCGGCTGCTGAGATTGACCGGCTTAACATTTTCGGAGCAACCATGCAGGCTATGCGCCGTGCTCTTTCGGAACTTTCTCCCAGGCCCGAAGTGGTGCTGGTGGACGGTTTTCCCATTCGAGATATGGACATGCCGCAGAAAGCTATCCCGGGAGGCGACGCCCTCTCCCTTTCCATTGCCGCCGCCTCGGTGGTGGCCAAGGTGACCAGGGACCGGATCATGCTCGATCTGCACCGGCGCTACCCTGAATACGGCTTTGACCGGAATAAGGGCTACGCTACGCGGGAGCACCTCCTGGCCCTGGCCCGCTGCGGGACCTGTCCGGAACACCGCCGCTCTTTTCGCAGCTGCGGCAGCCGGGAAGGAGAGCTCTCTTGACCCGGCGGCGCCAGCAGGTGGGAAGGGCGGGAGAAGAAGCTGCCCGAAGCTACCTGCAGCGCAGGGGATACCGGGTAGCCGAGGCTAATTTCCGCAGTCCTTACGGCGAGATTGATCTCATCGCTTATCAAGGCAGCACCCTGGTTTTCATTGAGGTGCGCACCCGTACAGGAAGTTCATTCGGCATTCCTGCGGAATCCGTCACCCCGGAGAAGCTTAACCGCCTGAAAAAAACCGCCCGGTTCTACATGCAGTCGCGCTTTGGCCGCGAGCTTGCCTGCCGCTTCGACCTCATAGCGGTGCTGATGGATCGAAAGAGCATGGCCCTGAACAGCCTCCGCCATTACCGGGGCATTATCGGATAATATTAACGGAACTTCTCCTAATTTACCATCTGCGCGAGAAAGTCTAAAAATGATAAGATGTTAACATAATGTTATATAATCTTAACAAAGATTATTTTAGAGCTTGAATAGGCCTGTTTGCCAGGCTTATTTTTTTTATCTATAATCGTTCTTAACATAACGCCGAATGGAAACTACGGGGAAACCGGAACCTGGGGTGAATCGCATTTTTTTAATGCGAGGGGATAACTCCCGTCCCTAACCCGCCAGCTAACCCCGGAGGCGGAAAAGAGGAGGTTTTACTTAATGTTCAAACCATTCAAAAGAGTTTTGCTCATGGCGATGGCTCTTCTGCTGCTCGGCTCGGGGGTAGTTGAAGCGGCGCTGAGTCATACCGTAGTCCCGGGTGAAACGGTATGGCTTATCTCCCAAAAATACGACACTACGGTCGCGGCTATAACGGAGGCCAATAACCTGGCCAATCCCAACCTGATCTACAGCGGACAAAAGTTGTCGATACCGAATAAGCACAAAGTGGCCCGGGGAGAATCCCTCTGGCGGATTGCCCAAAAATACGGCTCAACCGCAGCTGCGATTGCGCAGGCGAACAACCTGGCCAATCCCAACTTGATTTATCCGGGACAGATTTTGACCATCCCGGCCGGCGGTGGGAGTTCTCCAGTTTCGCGGGGCGGACGAGTGTCCCTGTCCAATGCGGATCTGGACCTCTTTGCCCGCCTGGTTCACGCCGAAGCGGCGGGGGAACCCTATGTAGGGCAGGTGGCAGTTGCTGCAACGGTGCTAAACCGCGTCAAAGACAGCCGCTATCCGAACACGGTCCGGGGTGTGATCCTGCAGGTCTGGGGAGGTTTCTACCAGTATTCGCCGGTGCAGGACGGCAGGATTAATCTTCCGGCCAGTGAAAGCGCAAACCGCGCGGTGCAGGATGCGCTCAACGGCTGGGATCCCTCCAATGGAGCAACGGGATTCTACAATCCGGCCAAGACGAACAACCAGTGGGTGCGGATGCAGCCGGTGACCACCGTTATCGGAAACCATGTCTTTTTCCGTTAAACCTAAAAATAAATAGAGTCGTAGCGCCGCTTTTCTATAATGGAGTTTTCGCGCGGCAGCTGTCTGTAGGGCGGTCCATGAGGCCGCCCAACTTTTTCACCGGCAACAGCCTTTTATTAAGTCCTCTTTTTTTTTAAACCCCCCGGCCCTCCTTTTTCAAAGGGGGGAGTTTGTGGAAGCCTTGGGCTTCGCCCTCAGGTTGAAAACAATAAATGCACGGGGATAGCTGTTTAAAAACCCCCTTTTTCAAAGGGGGTTTTAGGGAGAATTGGGAAACTAAGGGGATTGCCTATTTCTCGCATTTCCTTTATTTGCTGAATAAATTCCCTGGTGGGAAATAAATATAAGTAAGGATTGCGGGAAAGGGGGTGCCGTGCATGGCGGCAAAAATTTTTCTGCCCCTGGGTGCGCTTTTCCTGGCCCTGCTTCTCTTTACCGGAGGATGCGCCGTGCTGCCGGAAGTTCAAGAGGAAGAGGCTGGCGATAAACCGGAAAACAGCGGAGAAGCAGAGACTGCCTCCGTAGTCCTCACCTATTACGGCCAGTCGGCTTTCTTGATGGAAGCAGACAAAAAAATTCTGGTTGACCCCTACCGCCCGGAGCTGGGCTACGGCCGGATCGACCTCCCCGTTGACCTGGTGACAATCAGCCACCACCACTTCGACCATGACTATGCCGAAGGAGGCCGCGGAGCCAGGGTGCTCCTTGGATTAAGCCCGGACGGTGAATGGCAGCAAGTAGAAGAAGACGCCGGTTTTGCCCGAATCTACTCGGTAAATACATATCATGATTCCAGCAGCGGAAGCTGGCTGGGCAAGAACAGCATCTTCGTCTTTGAGATTGCCGGGCTGCGGCTGGCTCATGCCGGGGACCTGGGGCACCCGCTGGGTCCGGATGAAATGGAGCAGATCGGGCCGGTGGACCTGCTCTTAATTCCAGTAGGAGGTCATTACACCCTCCCCTACGAAGCAATCCAACAGGTAATGGAAGGGTTAAAACCGGCGGTGGTCATACCCATGCATTACCGCACCGGGTATTACGGCGATCATAACCTGGGATCATTGCAAGATTTTTTAAATCAAGATTTGCCATACCCGGTCTGTGAAAAAGGGAGCAGCATTACTGTAAGTAAAGAAGATATGCCGGCATCAACAGAGATCTGGGCCATGGAATTTCAACTGCCCTAGCCTCAGTTACCTAGCCCGGGTTTTCGGCTTTGCCCTCTTTCCAGGAGCGGGATTTTGCTTTGCCTGCTTTTTTCCCGTAGTATTTCTGGTAATATTCGCTTCGCCAGGCCAGGTAATCCCGGATTGATTCTTCCAGGGGGCGGGCCCGGTAACCGAGCTCTTTTTCAGATTTAGCCCGGCAAAACCGGGAATTTTCAGAGACAGTCAGCAGCGAGTAGGTGGTAAATTGCGGTGTTTTTTTCAACAGGCGATAGAAATGATGGGTGTACTTTGAGAAAAAAAGAGCCAAATTAAAGGGCAGCACCACCGAGGGAGAGCGCAGTCCGGCGATCTGCTGTGTTTTTTTCAGAAGCCACCGCAGGGTGACCTGCTCTCCGGAGAGAATATATTTTTCACCGGTGCGGCCCTTTTCTGCGGCCAGGATCATTCCCTGCACTACATCCCGGACATCAACAAAATCGTAGGCGCCGTTAATGATGAAATGTATTTTCGAGTCAGCAAAGGTTTTTAGCAGTTCTCCCATCTCTGAATTGAAGTAGTCATATGGGCCGATCACCCCGCTGGGGCAGACGATGACGGCGTCGAGGCCTTCGCTGACCACTTCCAGCACCGCCTGCACCCCCTCGGCCTTGGTCCGGTCATAGGCTCCGGCGGCACCGTCCAGGGCCATGGGGGTCTTTTCATCCATGGTTACGCCCTTCGGCTCTCTTCTAAAAGCGTGAACGGAAGCGGTATGGATCATTCTTTTTACCTTTGCTTTCAGAGCTGCCCGGGCTACGTTCCGCGCCCCTTCAACATTCACCCGGTACATAATCTCCTCGTCACCGGGCATAATGGAGACGATCCCGGCAAGGTGATAAACCAGCTTTACCCCTCTCATCCATCGATCCAGGGTGCCGGGATCGAGGACATTCCCAACCACCATTTCGATAGGCAGCCCGCTCAGGGAATCACAGGATTCGCCCGGCAAGACCAGGGCTCTCACCTCTTCGCCCCTTGCAACCAGCTCCCTGACCAGGACATTTCCGATATGCCCCGTAGCCCCCGTTACCAATATCATCTAAATCGACCTCCGCTCTAATCCGTTAATCAGGATCTTGATACTTTGCTCGGTAACTTTGCCCCAATCGTCTTCATGGGGGGCGAGCAGGCTGCGCATAAAGATGCCGCTGGCGATGGCGAGGATAGCCCGGGCCGCGGCACCGGGATCGACCGGTTCAAGCGTCTCTTCGTCAATTCCCCGCCGGATCAGCATGGTGAAGATCTTCTCGAATCGCTGAAAGGTGGCGAGAGTAGCCCTGCGCACGATCTGGTTGCGGCTTGCCTGAGCCCAGATTTCCAGGAATATGCCTGCCCGCGTATAATCCGATTGAATAAGGCCTTGCATAAGGTGTGAAAGGCGGAGCAGGCTCGCGGGAATATTCACGGCATTACGGGCGGTGTTCTCCAGAGTCTTTTCAAGTTCGGTAAGCTGGACATCGACCAGCTCCAAAAAGATGGCTTCTTTGCTTTCAAAATGGTAATAGAGGGCGCCCTTGCTGATCCCGGCGCGCTCGCAGATTTCGGCAACGCCTGTTCCGGCATAGCCTTTCCCGGCAAAGCATGCCGCGGCGGCATTGAGAATTGCCGCCCTGGTCTCATGCCCTCTTAGGTTATTTTTTTCTTCAATCATGCGCTAACCCGGACCTATACCCGACCGGACGGTCGTTTTAATTAATTGTATAAAATAACTGCCGTTCTGTCAATAAAGGAATCTCTTGCTAAAGGGAGCGAACAGGAACCTTCCCGGGAAACTTTCATAACTTATCATTGACGGATAAGGTCCATCCGGGCCGCAAGCCCGGGGCGGTCTATGGGGACTGGAAAGAGGCCGCTTAACGCTCTGGTATGTCCCGGTTTTGATCGGAGGGTCTTGACTTAATCCATGAAAATTTCAGTGGTCATGGCTGTTTTTAACGGTGAGGATTACCTGGAGGATACCGTGAAAAGCATTCTGGAGCAAAGCTACCGGGATTTTGAGTTTATTATCGTCAATGACGGATCTACCGACTCTACCGGTAAAATACTGGAGCAATTCAAAGATCGCCGTATTCGCTTAATTCAACTGGATCATAACAGCGGCCCCGCCGCCGCTTTGAACCTTGCCGTGCAGAATGCGCGGGGCAGCTGGATTGCGGTGCAGGATACCGGTGATATGAGCTTACCGGAAAGGCTGGAAAGGCAGGAGCGTTATCTTCGTATCTACCCCCATATTGCCGCCCTCTTTTCCTTGATCGAGTGCCTGCCCGGTAAGAAGAGCTTTTCGGAACTGGAGCTGCGCGCCGTGGAGAAGCTGTACAATTCCGTATGCACGCGCGCCCAGATTTATGCCAACAGGTTCTATGCTCTACACCTGTGCCACGGTTCGGCCATATACTCAAAAAAACTTTTCCAGCTTGCCGGCGGCTATGACCCGCAGTACCGCCTAGCTTATGATTATGACCTGTGGGTGCGCCTGTTGATGCTTCAAGCCATTGACAAAATTCCGCTGACGTTGTATCGATGGCGGGCGGACCGCTGCACCCTGTACCGGCTTGATGATGCGGAAACCTGCCGCGAAGTGATCCTGGTTGCCTTGCGCTCCATCCGCCGGCTCTGTTTCGAGCACTTAAAGTCGCGCCCTCAGTTCATCCTTTTCGGACCGGAAAAAGGCTGCTGGCACTTCTCACAGCGCATTGCCCCCTATGTTGATATCCAGTTCTGCGCGTACCAGTTTACTGAAAGATCGTTAAACCTGGATGCGGCTCTCCGCCTGTACAATTTAGGCTTGATCAATGGGATTGTGGTTCTTGACGGCCCTTGCTGTGCCGATGTGCTTCGCTATTTCAACAACTCCGGCATGAGCATTAACCGCAACCTTTTTCACCTGTGGAATGTTCATCTCTGAAAGGGAATGAGACAAAACATTTACTGCAGTATTGTAGTTCTTTCCGGTGCCGGTAACCCATGGCGGTAATACGCGTATTATAGCTATTGATTAATACTATGAAGGTGGATAGGATTATGCCTGATCTTATTGTGGGGATAGTGGGAGGAGGCGGCCATGTCGGCCTGGTTCAGGCGGCCGGTCTTGCCTCTTTAGGATATTACACCATTGCTTATGATCTGAATTCGGCCCGGATAAGGGAGCTGCAGAAAGGGATAATTCCTTTTTATGAACCGGGTCTTGCCGAACTGGTGCGTTCCGGGTTGAAATGCAAGCTGCTTGAGTTTACCGGCAAAATTGAGCGCTTAAGAAAGGTTGACCTGGCCTACATCTGTACCGGCACTCCCTCCCTGCCGGGCGGCAGGACAGAGCTGCTCCAGGTGGAAAATGCGGTTACCGCGGTGGCCAGGGCTGTGCAGAAACGGGCGATCATCGCGGTGAAGAGCACGGTGCCCGTGGGCACGGCCCGCCGCTTAAGCCGGCTGCTGCAGCAGCAGCGCCTTTCGGAAAAGGCGGTGATTGTATCGAATCCCGAATTTTTGTCTGAGGGCTCGGCGGTTGATGATTTCTGGCATCCTTCGCGCATCATTATCGGCTCGGCTGAACCGGAGGCGGCGGAGATCGTGGCCGGGGTCTACGCTCCGCCGCATGTCCCGGTGATTAAAACCGGCTGGGAGAATGCCGAGATGATCAAGTACGGGGCCAATGCTTTTCTGGCTTTGAAAGTTTCATTTATTAACCTGCTGGCATGTCTCTGTGAGAAGAGCGGCGGCGATATCAGGGTTGTCAGCAAGGGGCTAGGCCTGGATCCCCGTATTGGACCCTCTTTTCTGGAAGCGGGCGCCGGTTTCAGCGGCCCCTGCCTGGAGAAGGATCTGCGCTCGCTCATTGGCCAGTTCCAGGATGCCGGGGAGGAGGCGCCTCTCCTGGAAGCAGCCTTGTATATCAATCAAAGGCAGCGCTACCTGGTTGTCTCCAGGCTGAAAGAGAACCTGGGCGAGCTTAAAGGAAAAAAGATTGCGGTGCTGGGACTTTCCTTCAAGCCGGGCACAGATGATCTTCGAGAAACCCACACCCTGCCTGTAATTGAGCAGCTCGTTTTCGCGGGGGCTGAAGTCACCGTTCACGACCCGTTGCTCGGCATGATGAGCTGGCCGCGGCAGATGAGCGCTTTTTTGCCTGACCTGAGGTGGGCTTCGTCCCCCTACGAGGCCGCCGAAGGGAAAGATGCCCTGCTCATACTGACTGCCTGGCCTGAGTACCGGGATCTCAACCCGGCGAAGCTGAAAAGCTGCCTGGCCAACCCGCTGGTTGTGGATGGGAGAAATCTTTTTGAACCCTCCGAGATGGCTGCGCTGGGCATCGATTACCGGGGAGTAGGAATAGGAGCGGAGGTGGGAAGATGAAGTGCCTGGTTACGGGGGCAGCCGGTTTCATCGGGTTCCATCTCTGCAAGGCGCTGCTGAACCGGGGAGCAGAGGTCTGGGGGATTGATGACTTCAGTTCAGGGAAAGAGGAACGCTTTCATGAACTCAGTAAAGATCGCTCTTTTCACGGGCTCCCCGGCCCTCTTGATGCTGTGAGCGGCCTGGCTGAAATAATCAAGCAGGTAGCGTTAATCTATCATCTTGCCGCCGTGGTTGGGGTAAAACGCTATGTAGAAGATCCGGTCAGGGTAATCGAAACAAACGTCTGCCAGGGCGCAATGCTGCTGCGGCTGGCACAGCTTCACCGCCGCAAAATAGTATTTACCTCCACCTCGGAAGTTTACGGGAAGAGCAGCGTTCTTCCCTTTAACGAGAGTGCGGATCGCCTCTACGGATCATCCTTGACCAGCCGCTGGTGCTACGCCATCTCCAAGAGCGCCGCCGAGCATCTCTGCCTGGGCTACGCCGCGCGAGGGCTGCCGGTGGTCATCCTGCGCTATTTCAATGTCTACGGCCCCCATGGAGACAGCTCTGTTTACGGGGGGGTGGCCAACTGCTTCATCAAGCAGGCCCTCGAAGGAAAACCGCTGACAGTCCACGGCGACGGCCGGCAAACACGCTGCTTCACTTATATCGACGACATTGTAGCGGGGACGATTGCCGCAGGGGAGGCTCCGGCGGCTGTAGGACACATCATAAATCTCGGCACCGACAAGGAGATTTCCATTCTTGATCTCGCCCGCCTCATTATCCGCCTTTCCGGGAGCGAGGGGGGGCTAATCTTTCAACCCTATGAAGAATTTTACGGCTTCTCTTATGAAGATGTTCCCCGGCGGGTGCCGGATATTTCTGCGGCGAGGCGTCTCTTGAATTACCGGCCTGCCGTCCCCCTCGAAGAGGGCCTGCAGAGGACGCTGGACTGGCATCGCCGGAAGCGGGCGGAAGTGACAAACGAAAAGGGGAGGCAGAGCTAGACCATGTCCGGCGCAGCAGATTTGATCAGCGTGATTATCCCTACCTGCAACCGCCGCCAGTCGCTTGTGCGGGTGCTGCATTCTCTAGACAGGCAGGAAAAGGAAGGGCGGCCCTTTGAGGTCATTGTCGCCGATGACGGCTCCACCGACGATACCATGGCGGCGCTGACGAAGAGCGCCCTTTCTTTCTCTTTTCCCTTTGATTGTCTTGCGCAGGAAAGGCGAGGTCCGGCAGCGGCGCGTAATGCCGCCTTGAGGAGGGCTGCGGGGCGGATTGTCCTCTTTTTAAATGACGATTGCCTTGCCGCCCCCGATCTATTGGCCCGGCACCGGGCCATGCACGGGCGCTTTGGAGACAGCGCCGTGCTGGGCCGTATCGCCTGGTCCCCGGAGATCGAGCTGCGGCCTGAAATTAGAGCCCTTATTGACCACTACTATTTTCCATATGAGCAGATCTCCGACCACGAGAACGTCAATTTTGCTTTTTTTATCACCGGCAACCTCTCCCTGCCGCGCGCCTGGGTGCTCAAAGCCGGCGGCTTTGACGAGGACTTTCGCGAGGCCTCCTGCGAGGATATCGAGCTGGGCTACAGGCTCTACAGGGCGGGCCTGCCGATGCGCTACGATCCCGGGGCGCTGGCCTATCATTTGCACCGGCTGGACTTTGACGATCTCTTCGACCGCCAGAGGAAATTTGCATACTGGCTGGCTATTTTTCTAAAAAAACATCCGCAGGCGAAAGCTTACTACGCCGGCCTGCCGGCAGAAAATGATTATTTTTTCGTGCCCAAGCACGAATGCCTGCACCTTCTGCTCAGATATGCCGCCCATCGCGGCTTCAGAGAAGCCCTTCGAAGTGGTGAATCTTAAGCCTGCAACCTATACCTGCAGTTTCTCCTTTACCCTGGCAAAGGCCTCGAGAGCCTGCTCCAGGTCTTCCCGGGTATGTGCTGCCGTGACAATGGTCCGGACCCGCGATTTATCTTCGGGGACCGTGGGGTAGCCGATACCGGTGCAGAAGACCCCTTCTTCGAGAAGGGCATCGCTAAAGGCCATGGCCCTGGCCCCGTCTCCGATGATCACCGGGGTGATTGGTGTTTCGCTCTGCCCGGTATTAAAGCCCAGCTGTTTCAGCCCCTTCTTGAAGTAGGCGGCATTTTCCCACAGCTTTTCCTGAAGATTTTCTTCCTGCATTACCTCCAGGGCGGCGATATTGGCGGCGGTTACTCCGGGCGGGTGCGAGGTGCTGAATAGAAATGGCCGGCCCCGGTGGATCAGGCAATTGATCAATTTCCTGCTGCCGGCGATATAGCCGCCCAGCACTCCTATGGCCTTGGAGAGGGTGCCCACCTGGATATCAACCCGGCCGTGCAGGTTGAAATGGTCCACGCTTCCCCGCCCCCGCCGCCCCAGAACGCCGCTGGCGTGAGCGTCATCAACCATCACCGCGGCATTATATTTTTCGGCCAGTTCGGTTATCTCCGGCAGCCTGGCGATATCGCCGTCCATGCTGAAAACGCCGTCGGTGACAATAAGCCGGAGGCGGTAACCGGCGCATTCCTGCAAATGCTTTTCCAGGGCATCCATATCGCTGTGCGGGTAAATCCGCCGCGCGGCCTTGCTTAGCCTGATTCCGTCAATGATGCTGGCGTGGTTCAGTTCATCGCTGATGATCACATCTTCCGGTGAAAGCAAAGGTTCGATCACGCCCATGTTGCAGGTAAATCCCGATTGAAATACCAGCGCCGCTTCGGTCTGCTTGAACCGGGCCAGTTTCTCTTCGAGCTCCTGGTGGATCTGCAGGGTCCCCGCGATCGTCCGTACCGCGCCGGAGCCTACCCCAAGCTCCTTCGTTGCTCTCACGGCGGCATCGATTATTTTTGGATGGGTGGCCAGGCCCAGGTAGTTGTTCGAAGCCAGGTTGATCACATCGCGACCGTTGATTGTTACATGGGGGCCCTGCGCGCTCTGTAAAACTGTCAGTTCGCGAAACAGCTTTTTATTTTTCAGCTCGTCAATCTTTTCGCCTAAAACCTGTTCCAGCAAATCATTCATGGCCTCACCTCATTTTTAGGGATAAAGAATGATCTTCCCGCACTGTCCGGCTTTCATGATCTCGAATGCTTCTTCATAATCTTCCAGCTTCATGCGGTGGGTGATCACCGGTCGGATATCGAGGACCCCGCTCAACAGGGCGGCGGTTGTATACCAGGTGTCAAATATCTTCCGGCCGGTGATGCCGGCCAGGGTAATCCCTTTAAAGACGACCTCATTGGCCAGGTCCAGGGTTACCTTGTCTGCCGGTATGCCCAGCAGGGCTGCATGCCCGCCGTTCTTCATAGCTTGCAGCCCGTCATGGAGACAGCTTTCATTGCCGCTCATCTCCACGAAAATATCGACGCCGCAGCCGGCGGTATCTGCGTGCACCTTCTTCACCAGACTTTCTCTGCGGGGATTGATCACCGTTCCGGCGCCCATCTGCGCGGCGATCTCCAGCCGGTAATCGTTGATGTCGGCGGCATAGACCCGGGCTGCTCCCGCTGCGCGGGCTACGCCGACGGCAAAAAGGCCGATGGCGCCGCAGCCGGTGATGAGGACGTTTTTCCCGGTAAGGGGAGCGGACGAAAGGGCCAGCACGGCATTGCCCAGCGGATCCTGCAGGCAGGCTATCTCCGGAGGCAGCTCCCTGCTGTTCAGCCAGAGATTGGCCGCCGGAACGCGGACATATTCGGCAAAGCAGCCGTCAAAATCTACGCCGGTGATGGTGTAATCCCGGCAGATATGAGCCTGGCCGGTGCAGCACTGGTAGCACCGGCCGCAGGCCTGATGGCATTCCAGGCTTACATAATCGCCCTTGAAATAGCCCTCTACCGCCGGCCCCAGCTCCACGATTTCTCCCGCCATTTCATGTCCCATGATCACGGGGAGATTCATTCTCGATGCTGCCCAGGAGTCCCAATTGTAGATATGCAGATCCGTGCCGCAGATGGAGGTTGCGATAACCTTGACCAGCACATCGTGAGGCCCAATTCGGGGAATTTCCACTTGCCTGAGCGCCGCTCCCGGACCCGGCTTCTCCTTGATCAGAGCTTTCATTTTCCCTTGCAATCGCGACACCCCGCTTTTGCGTTTTCTTGGGAAACTGTCCGGCCGGCTTAAAAGTACTGCTGCCGGTTCAAGGAATAAATACCGCCTTTTTCCGGAAAAACACCGTTTATTTAATTCTTGATCACACAAAGAAAAACCTTTCAGAATAATGGAGAAACGAGCATCACCGGCAGGTTGCGCTGGAACTATTATTCCCCCTTTGATTTTTTATGGCAGGAGATAATGATTCAGACCTTTAATTATAGAACTTGGGTCTACCAATAATGGATTGTTACTGCAACCTCAGTTTAAGTGCAGCGGTGACGGTGGAGTAAATGAGGCAGAGGTGAGTCCTTTGGGCAGAAAACGCCATGAGTGGGAAGATCTGAGGGTGCTTGGAATAAACAGGGAGCCGGGGCGCTGCAGCTCCTTTCCCTACCCGGATGGGGCAGCAGCGCTGGCCGGTGGACCGTCGCCTTACTGCCTTTCGCTGAACGGAAGCTGGAGCTTTCACTGGGCCGGGCGCCCGGCTGAGCGTCCCGCTGATTTTTTCAAGCCCGGGTACGATTACCGGGACTGGGCTAAAATCGAGGTTCCGTCAAACATGGAGATCGCCGGCTACGGAATTCCCATTTATAAAAATTTCGGCTACAGCCGCAGCGTCAAAAAATTCCGCATTCCCAATATCGACCACAATGACAATCCCGTCGGCTCCTATATCAGGGAGTTTACCCTGCCGGAGAGCTGGGCGGGCAGGGAGATCTTCATTCATTTTGCCGGAGTGAAATCGGCCTTTTACGTCTGGATCAACGGCGATCTTGCCGGCTACAGCCAGGGCTCCATGACCCCGGCCGAGTTCAGGATTACGGGCCTGCTTAAAGAGGGCGCCAACAGGGTGGCCGTGGAGGTCTACAAGTGGTCCGCCGGGAGTTACCTGGAGGACCAGGACATGTGGCGCCTCTCGGGAATTTTCAGGGATGTCTACCTGCTGGCCATGCCCCGGCTGCAGATTCGCGATTACTTCATCTACTGCGGCCTGGACGAGAACTACCGGGACGCGGAGCTGCATGTTGAGGCGAAGATTGCCGCCTGCGGTCTCCCCGCGGCGAAGCGCTGCCGCCTCGAGGTCTTGCTCTTTGACGAGGCGGGCCGCCCGGTGGAGCAATGCGAGCGCATGTCCGCGGAGGCGGTGCTGGAGAAGGGCGAAGGAGTGGGGGAGGCAGTCCTGCAGCTGAAGGGCAGGGTAGCCAATCCCAGGAAATGGTCGGCGGAGACGCCGCACCTCTACAAGGTTCTCCTGCTCCTCTACGGCGAAAATGGGGAGCCCCTCGATGTCCGCTGCTCCCGCTTTGGCTTCAGGAAGGTGGAGATCAGGGACAGCCGGCTCTTCATCAACGGCAGGTCCGTCAAGCTGAAAGGGGTCAACCGGCACGAGTTCCACCCCCGTCATGGCCACGCCGTGCCCCTGGAGATTACCGAGGCCGACATCAAGCTGCTCAAGGCCGGCAATATCAACGCCATCCGCACCTCCCACTATCCCAACCATCCCGGCTTTTACGAGCTCTGCGACCGCTACGGCATCTACGTCATGGACGAGGCAGATCTCGAGACCCACGGGCTGCGCCGCCGCGTGCCGGGCAGCGATCCCCGCTGGACGGCGGCCTGCGTCGACCGGATGGTGCGCATGGTGGAGCGGGACAAAAACCATCCCTGCATCTTCAGCTGGTCGCTGGGCAACGAGTCCGGATACGGCGACAACTTCCGCAAGATGAAGGAGGCGGCGCAGCAGATTGACCGCACCCGCCCCTTCCACTACGAGGGAGACCACGTCCTCGACATCTCCGACTTTTTCAGCCTCATGTATGCCACCCCGCAAACGGTGGAGAAGATCGGGCGGGGCAGGAGCGTGCGCGTCGGCCGGCTGGAGGCGAACAACCCCCTGGGGCGGCGGGTGACCCCCAGGCAGTATGCGGGTAAGCCCTTTGTCCTCTGCGAGTATGCCCACTGCATGGGCAACAGCCTGGGCAATTTTCAAAAGTACATGGATCTCTTCGAGAAGTATCCCCGCTGCATCGGCGGCTTTATCTGGGACTATGCCGATCAGAGCATTTTAAAGAAGACCGCCGACGGAAAAGATTTCTGGGCCTACGGCGGCGATTTCGGGGACAGGCCCAATGACGGCTTTTTCTGCGGCAACGGTATTGTCGCCGCTGACCGCACCCCCTTCCCGGCGCTCTACGAGGTGAAGAAGGTCTACCAGGAGGTCAAGGTGCACCCCGTCGACTTAAAGGCGGGCAGGGTGCGCCTGGAGAACAGCTATCGCTTTCGCAGCCTCGACTTCCTGGCCATCAGCTGGCAGGTGGCCGCCGACGGGCGTGTCATCGAGCGGGGCCATCTAGACCCCGTGGCCGTGCCCCCCGGGGGGAGCAGGGAGATAACCCTGCCCTATACCGCGCCTCCGGCGGCGCCGGGGAAGGAATACCACCTGCTCGTCGAATTCCGGCTGGCCCAGGACAGCCCCTACGCCCCGCAGGGGCACGTCATGGCCTGGGAGCAGTTCAGCCTGCCTTTTTCTGCCCCGGAGCAGAAAACTTCCCGCGAGGCCTTGCCCCCGCTGTCCGTGATCGAGGAAGAGAAGGGGATTAAGGTGCAGGGCGAAGGCTTCAGCGCGCTCATAGAGCGGGAAAAAGGCTGCCTGGCCTCCTTTGCCGTGCAGGGCCGGGAGCTCATCACCTCGCCCTTGCGCCCCAACTTCTCCCGCGTGGATACCTGCAACGATTTCGGGGTGGCTAATTTCGTTCCTTTCCTCAGGTGGCAAAGCCCCTGGAAGAAGGCGGAGCAGCACAGAAGGGTTCGCCGCATCCGCTGGGAGCAGCCGGAACCCGGCCGGGTGGTGATCACGGTTATCTCCCGGGTCCGCTTCGGGAAGACGCCGCTGACCACGGTCTACACCATCTCCGGCAGTGGCGAGATCACCGTCTCCGCCGCCTTCGTCCCCTGGATTAACATGGACCGCTTCGGCATGATCATGGAGATACCCGGCCGCTACAGCCGGATGACCTGGTTCGGCAAGGGGCCTCACGAGACCATGTTGGACCGTAACAGGAGCGGAATCATCGGCATCCACTCGCTGCCCGTGGAGGAGGCCATCGTCAATTACCTCTACCCCCAGGAGAACGGGAACCGCTCAGAGGTGCGCTGGCTGTCCATGACCGGCGGGCAGGGGGAGGGGCTGCTTATAAGAGATGCCGGCGGCACCCTGCTTAACGTGAGCGCCTGGCCCTATACCAAGGAGGACCTGGAGCGGGCGCGCCATATCCACGAGCTGCCTCGCCGCGAGAATATCACCCTGCAGATCGACTACAAGCAGAAGGGGGTTGGCGGCGACATCCCCGGCCTGCTCGCCCTGCACGACGAGTTCAAGCTCAAGCGGGGCCAGCTCTACCGCTACAGCTTCACCCTATCGCATGTGACTGGAGGCGATTTTCCTGGCAAGTAAACAGGTCCGCCGTCAACCCCAAGACTTCTTATTTCAAGGAGACTCCGGCCCGGCGGAGAAAGTTGATCAACATGATCTTGCCGTCGGGTATGCGCCCCGAAAGCTCGGGATGAAACTGGACCCCGTATATTTCCTTTTCGCGGTGGCGGAAGATATGGATCCGGCATCGTTCGCTCGAACCAAGCAGTTCAAAATCCGCGGGCATCTCCTTTACCTCTTCGCCATGCCAGTTGAACGTGGAAATGGGGCTATCCAGGCCTTCCAGGATGGGATCATCTTTCAGCAGCTCCACCTCGATATAGCCCAGCTCCTGGTAGCCCATGGGCGCCACCCGGACTCCGAAAGCCTGGGCGATGACCTGGTGGCCGCCGCAGATGCCGAAAACAGGCAAAGGGGTTTCCCTCAGGAAGCGGAACATGGGTTCCATGACCGCCGGGTCATAATCGGTCCAGGGAGCGGTTTGCCCCGAGATCAAAACGCAGACAGGGTTGTACCGCATCACCCGCGACTCATCCGCCTGCGGGTAGTGAATAATATCAATATTCACATCGGCCAGCTGCGTTACGAAATCAGCCAGGCAGTAAGCCGGGTTCATGATCAGGTTTTGCTCCGGGGGAGTATACATGGGATCAATAATTACTACTGTTTGCTTGCCCGGTGCAATTGCTGACGGCCGCCAGAAAAGACCCCGGACCATCTGCCAGCGGAGAAAGTCGGTTGCCCAGATCAATACTGAGACGATAACCAAAAACACGAGCACCCATATTACCGGCCTTTTCCACCATGCCTTTCTTGCCATGAGATTCCCTCCTTAATTGATATAGACAGGAAAAAGATTAAGGATATATGCTCCTTATTTGGATGGTTTAAATAATTTTATCATGTTTCTTCACTATGGGCGACTGTTTCAACTTTGCCGGTCAAGGTTGCAGTACTGGATGGCCCCGGGACGAGTTGCACGGAAGATTTGCCAGTTGCTCCGGATGGTGCGCCGCAACATCATGAATGACAACGCGAGGTGGCGGGTGAAAACGTTCCGGGGCTGCACTTGCGGCGCTATTATAAATATTAAGGAACTTCAACAAACAGGATGACAGTTTTCGACAATTAATATCCGGAATGTTCAGTATAATACTATATGGAGACAAGCCACTTGGCTTCTCAAAGGTGAAAGGGGGCGTATTAGATCGATTTCTACCAGAACAGATATCAGGAAATTTTCCCCAATGGCAGGCCGCTTAACGTGCTGGGTGCCCAGCTTCATCCATCTTTTTTCACGGTGACTACAACACGTGTGGCGCCAACGATTTCATCCGGGAAGTTATTAAGGTGGCGCGGGGTCAGGGGCTAACAGACCGGGTAGATGGGTTATGAGCAATAAACCTGCGATGGTTGAGGTGGAGAACCTTGTCCGCGACTACCTGCCGGCCGGTCAGTTAAAAGCAGTTGCTTCTCGTAGAGTTCGAGCTCTTGATGGCGTCTCATTTTCAGTAGCGGAAGGGACGCTCTTTGGCATTCTTGGTCCTAATGGAGCCGGTAAGACCACGATGATCAAGATCCTTACGACCGTAGTCACACCCACCAAGGGTAGTGCCCGCATATTTGGCTGCGACGTCGTAAAGGAGGCCCACCGGATCCGGCCACGCATTGGTGTGGCTTATGGGGGCGACCTAGGGCTATACTGGCGCCTTAACGGGTTGGACAACCTTGTTTTTGCCGGGCAATTGCAAGGTATAGGAATGAAGGAATCCAGGGCCCGTGCCTGGGAGTTGCTCGAGCAATTCGAGTTAGAAGATGCAGCCAAGAAACGGGTCGACAGCTACTCCCGAGGCATGCGACAACGGCTCCACGTGGCCAGATGTCTGATCCATGACCCCGATCTAATCTTCCTGGATGAGCCGACCAGCGGGCTCGATCCCGCCGCATCCCGGAATCTCAGGCAACTGATCAAGCAGATGAAGCAAATGGGCAAGACGATCATCCTGACCACACACAACATGAGCGAAGCTGACAGCATGTGTGACCATGTGGCCATCATCGCCAAGGGGAAGATGGCAGCCATGGGAACACCGGATGAGATTAAACGTTCCCTTGATACCTTCTGTATACTGGAGGTCAAACTGGACAATAGGCTCCCATTGGACCTTGCTTTGCTCGGAAAGCGGCTGGGGCTGTCCGGTGATCGAGCGGCGCTTTCTTGCGAGCAGACAGAGAGTGGCACGGTGATCCGGCTGCGCTACAAAGGTGCCGCTCCCGTCCGCTCTCTGGTGAAAGCTCTGGATAATATGACCATCTTGGAGATCACGACCCGGGGCAACACTCTTGAGGAGGCCTACTTGAAGCTGTTGGAAGAGCGAGGTGCGTGAAATGTTCAGCAGGCTAATGGATCGCGGGGTCTGGTATACACTTGCGACCGGTTTTAAACTCCAGTTGTACCTCAATATCGCGACACCCAACTACATCTCCGCTGTCTTCTTTCAGCCGGCTGTCATGGCGATCCTGACCGGATTGATTTTTACTGTTTCCGGGAAAACTGAGCACCTCGACTACGCCGTAGTCGGCGCAGGCATGTTCGGTGTGTGGAATTCCAACCTCTATGCTTCTGCAGGTATCATACAGGGAGAACGCCGTTTCGGTACACTGGAGTTTTTGGCAACCACCCGCTCGCCCCTCTTTCTGGTAATATTGGGTAAGACCATGGGAGCCGCAGTCTTTTCGTTGTTTTCATTGGTAGTTTCCATGGCGGTTATGGCCGTCGCATTCCAGTACCGGCTGCACGTTGCAAACGGTTGGGTCTTTCTGCTCTCCATCGTTGTCTCCATGATAACCGTCACCGTGGTTGGTCTACTGCTAAGCAGCCTCTCGGTGGTCACCAGGTACTACTATAGGATCTTCGATTTTTTCTACCTGGTGTTTATCTTGTCGGGACTGGTCTTTCCCATCGATCTGCTGCCACGCTGCATCCAGCCACTCTGCTATCTCCTGCCCACAACCTGGAGCATCTTGCTGTATCGGGCGGGCCTCGGGACAGTCGATGGTGACAGATGGATGTTCTATACTGCCGGTTCTATTGCCATTACCGCTGTTTATCTGTTCGTGGCCTTTTTCGTGTATCGGACCGTTATCCACAAGGCTCGAGTAGAAGCACGGCTGGGGAGGTACTAGTCATGGCAGCAACATCGGAAGCGATCAAGGCAGGGATCTGGTCGGCTTTTAAGATACGGTTGTACGAGATGCCTGTTCACCTTTACTTCCTGACCTGGTTACCGAACCTGATACTGCAAACTCTGTTCTATACGCTTATTGCCCTCTTCGCAGGGGGGCCTACAATGGCCCAGTTTGCCCTGGTGGGCAATATAGTCCGCCTGGCTGCTCTTCCGACTTGCATCCAGACTACTTATCACCTGGTGGCAGACCGGGAGGAGGGGTATCTAACCTATCTGGTTACCACTCCGGTCAATCTGGCGGCCCTGTTGTTAGGGCGATCTATCTTCTTTTCTATGGAGGCCATCTTGACGGTCTTTATTGCAGCAGCCATCCTGCTGCCGTTGGCAGGAATTTTGCCCACGGTTGCCGGTTTTATGCTGTTCTCTGTAGTACTGGCCGTGATCTGTAACTCTCTCTCGGGGCTGGGTCTCCTGGTTGGCAGTATCGTGTTCCGGACCCGGTATGACATGGTAATCACCTCGCTGGTTCCCCAATTTCTGACGATCTTCTGTGGAGTGATGATTCCACTCTCAATGTTTCCGAAGTGGGTAGCCAGAGCGGTTTCGTTTGTGCCGCTGACCAATGGGTTGGCCGCTGTCCGAAACCTGCTTACGGGGGATCTAGCGGGAAATGCCGGACTGATTGCCGCCGAATTGGCGGTTGGCACTGCCTACTGGATACTGGGATTTTTTATTCTATATTGCTCTGTTCAGTATGGAAGAGTTAGGGGAAGCCTGGAGCGGTTTTAAAGCGACCGGTTGTTGTACATCGGAGCAGCGCTAAGGAAGGCGGGGTTCACTGTTGATTATGACGCCTGCGTATTGGATAGCTTCGGCGAGCTGCCCGAGCGTATTCTGCGGAAAATCAAGGGGGCAAAAGTGGTAGGGGTTTCCTTCATAACGCCTGCTCAGCCTATAGCCGATCAAGTCGGCAGGTTCGAGTTGTAAGTGCACTATCTTGCTTTGAGGGCATCCTTGAACGAGGCGTACCGGCGCAAACTCGGTATACCAAGCGACAGGCTGGAGGCCGCCATCAGGCGTGCAAGGGATATGGGAGAGTGGGCCTATAGCTAGGGCACAAAACTGCAAAACAAAGCCTGGCGAAGCACGATACCGTTAAATGAATTCCGAAGAAGGACTCTTCCGATATCTTACCCTGTTCTAATTTAAAGCCCCTGCCCGAAAAGAGCAGGGGCTCATTGCGCTGCAGCCGGAAGTTACCGGCCGGGCTGCAGCATTTCTCTAAAAATGGCGGCGGCCAGTTTTTTAACGCCGCTTTTTGCGGCAACGCCTGACAGGGTGCTTTCCCTGTCTCCCAGAAGGCTGTACAGTATTTCAATTTTCCCTGTTTCAGGGTATGCGGGGTCTAGAAGAGAGGCGTTAAATGTGCCGACCTTATCCTGCATAGCTTGAATTTTGGAGCCGGCCAGTTGGGCGGCTCTCTTGTCGTGTTTCATTTTCTCAAGATACAGCCTGCAGGCCAGGGCGGCAATTAAGTAATGGTACTCTTCAAACTGGTCATGCTGCCGTTCATCCAGCAGGAATGTCACGGATTTTTCTATTTGCCGGCGATAGATCTTTGTATCTTCGGCAGCCAGAAGCATGGCCAGGGCTGCCAGGGCCGTATTTTCGAATGCGGAAGCCTCTTTGTCAACCGCTTCCGCTTCTGCGGGGAAAGAGCCGTCCGCCTGCTGCTGCATGGCGATAAGGCGGACCGCTTCCTGGAGATCGCTGCCGCTGCTCCAGCGAGCGGTGTCAGTGTAATCCGCCGTCATTTTTTGACTGACCTGTAAACTGCTACGCGAGGGCGAGCTGAACAGTGCGGGCTCTGAACACACGTCCAGGTGGAAAGATAACATTTCCCAGCCGGCCGCCGGCGCAACGGGGACAACTACTGTTTCGGGTATGCCGGTGACCTTGTTCTTCCTCTCCTGCACCGCCACAAAAGCAGTATGGGCGGAGCCTACGCCGTATTCCCGGGAAATTTTCACCAGCTCTTCGACCAGGGTCTCACTGCGGCGGGGATTGATTCCGTCAAGGGATTTTTCCAGGTAATCGATCTTCATTTTGGCCCATATCTTTTTCAGGAAGCTAAAACTGCTGTCAGTTCTGAGACGTGTTAGATCCATCTCCACCCGGTAATCTTCTTCTTTCAGCATGCCGCTCAAGGACAGGGATCCGGTAAGTTCTCCGCTATACTTCCCCACCAGTATCAACGGCTCACGGTCAAATATCGCGGTAATCTCTTGAGGATAGAGCTCCACATCCTGCATTGCACTCCATTTGACTGTAACATCGCTGCTCACCGGCGAGTTTATGCGGTAAAACTGGCGGATCACCTTATCCTCTATCCTTTCCCCGGGATAGATAAACTCGGGAAGCCCCCTTCCCGCTTCGGCAAGCTGGTTGATGAAGTAGCTGTTTACCGCCGTATCGATTCCGAAAGCAAAAAGGCGATTGTTCCTGATTCTTCTCCTGACCCGATCGATAATTTCTTTCTCATTTCCGACCTGCCCGTCCGTAAAGAGCAGGATTACCGTTCCATCTTCGCCGCTGCTTTTGAGGGCAAAATCCACCGGCTCCATGATCTCGGTGCCGCCCATCGAATCAAGCTTATTGATCCAGCTCGAGGCGCGGTCAAGGGAGGCCTGGTTAAATGGGAGGCTCCCCTCCGGCGAAAAGTAATAGCAGCCGCTTTCAAAAGCGGCAATATTGAATCTATCGCCTTTTTCCATGTTCCTCAGGCAAAGCTGCAAAGCATTTTTGGCCTGTTGCAACTTGGCCCCGTGCATGGAACCGGAAATGTCAATGAGAAAGATGAAATTTAGCGCTTCACGGACAAAGCGGGCGCCAAGATGGGGAAGGAGGTGAAGGTAGAAGTAGCCCTCGCCGGTTTCCGGATCTTTCCAGCTCAATCCCGCTGTCGTGCTTTCCTCCCGGCAGCGGCCCAGGATGACGATGTCCCGGTCCAGGGGGGCCTTGCCCTCGGCCAGGGTGATCCGCGCGCCGCCGTCTTCCCTGGCAGTTACCTTCAACTGGTGCGAAGGAGAGCTGTATTCGTCAACGGGCAGCAAGGGCTGCAGGTTCAGGTCGAGCTCAACCCGGTAAGCGGCTCCGGGGTCCACCGGCGGGGTAATAAAATCGGCGTCGGGGACCCGGTCAGTAGGATTCGACCAGCCCATTCCCTTCTTCTCCTTGATCCGGCTGCCGGGGATATATCTCGGCGCCACCAGGGTGGGGATGGATATCCTGAACTCCCCATCCTGGTACGATATCGTTCCAAGGTAAGCGATCTTGATTCTCACCTCTTCCCCGGGAAGAATCCGGCCCAGGGAAACCTGGAAAATATTCGGGCGGAATTGCTCCAGAAGAAAAGCGCTGTCGCCTTTTCTCAAGGCCTCATCGTAAATTTCGAAAGCTTCTCCCTTTTCCCGTATTTCGCCGGTGATGGTCCTGTCGCCCACCCGGGCGCTGAACTGGGAAATTACCGCTTTGTCGGGCATGGGGAAGATATAGACAACTTCCAGGCTTTTTTTCCCGTCATTGATGTAGAGCTGCTCAACTGACAACTCTCCGTGAAGGCCGCAGATATTGCCGTGAATACGGACTCCTTTCAAGGGGATATCGGCCGGTTTTCCGTTAAGATTAAAAATCCCTGAATTCATTATTTTTCCTCCTTGTTAGTTTTGAGGCTAACTTGCGTTTACAGGCAAAGTTCCCCGACCTTCTCTCGATACGGGCGGGAGTATGCCTTTTACCTGTTTTGAAGGTTGCGTATTATTCTCCCGGTGTTTTCAATTAGGGAGCGTATGAGCGCAGGGTTTTTCTCTCTCAGCCCGGCAGGAAAGTGCAGCTCGATATTGCTGCCCAAATCCACCCTTTCATAAAGGAGAGGGGTGCCTGCGAGTTGACAACATTCCTCCGGCGCCATTTCCTGGACAAAAAATCTTCTGTTTATTGGCGTTTCCCCGAGCTCATATAGTTCCAGGTGCTCCACAACCTGGGCCGGATCCAAAGGTGTTACGATCTTGCGTATTTCATTCAGAGGCAGGTATGATTCCTGCAGTTTGCGGATAAGCTTTATCCGGTTGAGATGGTCTGCGTTGTAATAGCTGTTAACCCCGGCTCCCTCTGCCGGCGGGATCAAGCCCTTGTTGATATAATAATGAACCGTTCTCCGGGTAACACCGGCCAGCTCCGCCAGCTCCCCGATCCGGTAAAGTTCGCCATTCATGAACAACCCTCCTTAAGAAGCCATGATCTTAACAGCATATTATCACCATTACGTTATGGTGTCAATATGCTCTATTGTTTTTTGTTTCAAGAGTTAAAAACAGTTCCGCCTCCTGAACAATTTGCTTTACCTGACCTGGACCTCCACGCCTATACCCCCGATGGAAAACATGTTGGCATGAACTACGAAACCGGCATATTCGAAATGCAGATTCCTGGTGTTATCGCCTCGGGGGGGTTTTACAACAGCAGTGAGTGGATCTCGGTCCCGGAAGACAGCGCCGCCTATTTCGTCATAAGCAGCCGTCCTACGGCACTGTTTTTGGAGGAACATCCGGACCTGCCCCCGGAGAACGAGGAAGGGCTCTATGCCCTTTCCGTGTCATACTTCGATGAAAATCTAGACGGCGTCGGCAGCGGTCTCGAAGAGCTGACCATCGCGCCTGGAGCCGAGGTTTTCCACCTGGTGGAAATCCGGCTTATGCCCGACGGCAATTACCAACTGGAGATTCGGGAAGGGCTGGATCTAATGAGCCTGGAGGCCTGGGAGGCCGCAGTGGACAATATCCCGGATGAACTGTTCATCAATAACCCTTCCCAGCGGAAGGGGGCGCTCAAGAACAAGCTGCGCGCGATATTCGCTAAAGTGAAAAAGAAAAACTATCACGGGGTCATCAACCAGATCCAAAACGACCTGCTCAAGAAGCTAAACGCCGACGCCAAGGCGGACTGGGTCAAGGAGCCCGTGCTGGTGGAGGAGTTGGGCGCGCTCACCGCTATGTTAAAATACAAGTGGAGGTGAGAGCGGTGAAAAAGGTCCTGATCATCGTGGCCGTAATCTTGGCGCTGTACGCGATCTATTTTATGGTCAAGGCGGGCTCGATTCCAAGGCCGCTTCCAGTAACAGAAATAAACTATGCACGAGATGGCGGCACGTGGGTCTCCATATATCTCGATGAAGTTCGGGAAACGAGACGCAGGGTCTTCGAGGAAGCGTTCGTGGTAACAGAAGAAGGCGACTTCAGGTGGCTAAAGATGGAGGTGCGGCTAAACGGTGAACTGGCGGGGGAAGAGGCTGAGGCGGTAGTGAAGATTATGACCAATGGAACCTGGGAATATCCCTCCCCCGGTGTTCATGATCTCCGCATGGGTGATTCCATCCTTATAGAAAACATCGGTAGACCGATCAGGGACAAAGACCGTTTAGAGGTGCTGTATGAAAACGATATCTTAGCCGGTACTTCGGTTGTGATTCTTCCAAAGGACTAAGAGTGGAATTCAAGTCTAGGATTTCATTCGCGAGCACCGCCCTCTCCGCGGTAGCGAGCAGCTCACCTCCCTCGGCCTGCGCTACGGCTACGCCCAGGGGCGCATCAAAGAGCTGGCGGCGGCCGGGCTGTCATTGAAGATATAGATTTTGGTCTTACATTGAACAAGTTAGTGGGCCATATCGACGATGGATCAACCTGGTATTCGCATGTCTTGCCCCAGCCTATACGGCCTCTGACAATTCATTCTCTTTTCCAACCGCCTGCCCAACTGTCCAAATAAAGCCTAACTGCTCTCGCGCTACGATTCTGGGTGACCCCTTCCGGGAAACCAGCCTTATTTTTCTTGCCGCCGCAGCGTTGAATAGAAGCGGTGGTATTTATGTAGTGACAGCTGAAGGTAATCTGATAGAAAAGAAAAATTCCTTTTTGGAGTGAGGGCGTAGCCCGAATGATGATTTCCCCTGTATAAGGGAACTAGCTGTTCCGGTCGAGGCTGTGGTACTGGATTGCTTCGGCGATGTGGGGGGCTTCGATGGTCTCGGCGCCGGCCAGGTCGGCGATGAAAAACGCGTTAGCGCTTCACCAGATGCACCGGAACCCCAAATCCTTCACGGCGGCTGAGCAGGTCGGCGATAGCGTTACGCTCGGATCTCGAACCATAGCTCACCTTGATTAACGCCCGGTCCGGGTCATCGAGGCACGGCTTATTCACTTCGACCTCAATGCCATTACCCAGCGCTTTGATCTCCTCGGCTAAGTCTTGATGGCTGGCAAGCGCCGCAGTGGCCTCCGCTACGGTCGGCAGCTGGTCGCACGGCGGGTGCGTGTCCCTTGATATTGGGATCCAGCCGTTTAGGAGTGCAATTGCTCCCACTACCAGCAGGGAGCCGGCAACAACACCGATAAGGATTTTATAGGCTGACTTCATGAAAACCCTCCCAGGTTAGCCGGATCGCTGTTCGACGAGTGGTGTGAATGAGTTGTTGGAACCGACCTCATGCTGGACCCCACATGCATTGATCATCTCGGAGTCGTGTGTCGCCACAATGACCGTGCGGCCTTGCGCGGCGAAGTCCGCTAACAGATCGATGACCTTTCGCCGGTTAGCTGCGTCGAGCGAGGCGGTGGGTTCATCGACGAACAGGATCGCAGCGTCCTTGTAGATGGCACGAGCCATTGCGAGTCGCTTCTTCTCGCCCCCACTCAGGTGGCTGGCCAACTCATCTGCTCGACCATGGAGACCCGTCTGCTCGAGGGCCTGCACCAAACGTTCTTGGTTTCCTGTAACGCGTCGTCCCAGGATGCTTGCTTGCATGGTGACATTGAAGGCAACCGGCTCCTCATCCATGATGCCGTAATCCTGAAGTACGAACGCCGCGTGATCACGCCAGAACCGGCGCCGTGCCGCATCGCCGTACCTGGTTACATCGTCTCCGTCGATCAAGATGCGCCCCTGATCCACCGGAAGCAACAGCCCAAGGCAGTGCAAGAGTGTGGTCTTTCCACATCCGCTCGGACCAACGAGAGCTGTCATGACCCCCGGTGCGCAACAAACGGTCTCACCGTCAAGCACGGGCCGCCCACCAAGTGCTACGGAAATGTCCCGGGCTTTAATCATCATCTGCACCACCTCCGATCAAATTCGACGCCTGCTGACGCCATCGAAACACCAGCGCGCAGCAAACAGATGACTCAGCGGCACAACCAGCAACCCAAACGCCGCGGCCACGAGTACGGGTCCCATCGCATCAGGCCTTTGGAACAAGACAACAACGTCCACGAGAATGACCCCTGCAAGCAGCTCCTTGGCTATGCGTCCCTGGAGAATCCGCGCCCATGACTGGCCTGCCAGCCGCAACGGGAAGTCACGCTTCGCTTGCAGCATTGCGGTGATCAACGCACTGATTGCGGCAGCAACAGTGAAAGCAACACCCAATGCAACCAGCGCAAGACTCCGCAACCACACCACGTACGCTGCGAATTGTGCCAGGAGAAGCCCATCTTCGGCAATGTAAACTACGTTTAATTCACCTTTGAATCCACGATCGCGCAGCGCTTGTGCGGAAAGGCCGTGCCGCTCCAGCAACTGCTGCGTAGCGGTCACACCGGTGAACACGATGTTGCTACCCGAGACCATGGAGGTCAAGTTAGAATCGCTATAGGCATCGTAGAGCGAGGGCACAACGACGAGCAGGACATCATCTGCAAAAAGAAGCCTCTCGCGCCATCCTCCTGCTACCGGCAGCCGCAACCCGTCGGCCGGCTGCAGGAACCGGAACTGTGCGAACAGTTCCTCGGAAAATCCTTCCCTCGACCACATCCCGGCATGCACTCGAACCTCTCGGCGAAGTCCTTCCGGAATGCTGTGGTCAGGCACCGGTGTGACCGCCGGCTGTGGCGCACCCTTAGTCACCAGATCGAGCCAACGCTGGTTCACAAAGGAGACGGCCGAGTACTCTCCAAAATCTACGCTCTCTCCAGTATCGACCCGCGTCCACATTTCTGGAGTGAAAGTGATGGAATGAGCGACCATATCAAGGGATTCCGCATTTTTTACCAGCTCGCTGATCTGCGGCTCAAGGGCGACCATCCCATCTTCACCGTTCAGATCGCCCATCGCAAACACGATAGCAACCTGGTCTGCGAGTTGTTTCCACTGCGCCATTTCAGCAGCCCTGGCGGATGAGAATTTGTATGCCGACCATGCAGGCCCGGCCGCGGCCACCACCATGAGGAACGTAAGCGCCTGTATCACGATCGTCGCCGAACGTAGGCTCCTTACCGCCGGTTGTCTGGTGGCGAGCATCGTAGCGCTCGGCCAGGCAGAGGCTGACATGGCAAGCGCAGCAATCATGGATACGGCGATGACGGCGACTTGCAGGCTGACCAGCGCCTTGAGGAAGGCGCCGGCGTACACCCAACCATGAAACACACCCACATAGCCCGCCGCAACCGGCACGATGGCGACTGCCGCAACCAGCAGCGCACTCCCGAACCCGGCCAGGTCCTGCACCTGAATCCGCACCGCCGGGCACCCACCCAGCACCCGAAGGGCGCGCCCCCGCGCTCTCATCGACAGCCAGAACAGCGCCAGCGCCGCGAGTAGTGCAAACACCGCCAGAACGGCGGCAGCAAATCCTCTTTCATACACCACAAATTTAAGGCTGTCAAAAATTGATGCATCCTGGCGGACAACCTTCACGCCTGCGCATTTCAGCGCGTCCTCGAACTCGTCCAAGTGAGCGTTTTTTCCGGTCACGAGATAGGTCCCATCCGGATAGGAGTTGGCAAGTCGCTCCTTGCCGACGATCTTGCCTACATCGCCGCCGAACCAGGCAAATTCGGCGGGCAGATCTCCACCGTTAAGCGCCGCGAAGATCTGCCCGCCGCCGTCACCGGCAAGCTCTGGTGCAACCTTAACCAGCCCAAGACTCCAGCGCGCATCTAGCTCCTCCAGCGTTGCAAATGCCTCAGTGATGGAGGTGGAAAAGTTCGATTCTCTGAAGTCGAGCGTCAGACTGCTTTCAACACCAATGGCCTGCGGAAAGTCTCGATCATACAGGTCAGTGATGATTACCGCCAGCAACACAAGCAGAGTAAACAACACGCCCGCGACAGCCACTATGATACGTTTATACAAAAACGCCCCCCCCTTCAAGAACTATCTGCAACTCGGCCGGGCTCCGGCGACTGC
>Ga0116188_1000349_pt1 | contig 49735 bp, 37 predicted proteins | sample AD_JPNTR2_MetaG_FD_89807 | JGI IMG/M metagenome (GOLD analysis project Ga0116188, IMG submission 89807) | Active sludge microbial communities of municipal wastewater-treating anaerobic digesters from Japan - AD_JPNTR2_MetaG | ecosystem: Engineered > Bioreactor > Anaerobic > Digestate | place...
AGCCTCCTGCAGGTCGACGAAACCGTACCCGCGTTCTTCCAGCGACCCAAGCAGATCCGCCAAAAAGTGTGCGGTCGCAAGGCCCGGATGAAGCTGCAGAATCTGCGGAATCGGCCTGCCGAAGACCAGTTCGGCTTGGCTCTCCGCAGATTCCAACGCCCGCTGAAAGGTTTCGAGGTACACCATCTTCAAGCGCTCCAGCGCCTCCTCGTCCTCGAAGCAATCCCGCAGTACGAAGTTGAACTCGTAGTCGGCAAAGAACACCGTGGCCGGGACGGCGCGGAACCCTGCATCGCGTAGCAGATTGGCGATCCGACGCTTCTTCCCCTCCGTGTTTCCTTCATGAAGCAGCGGATAGCGGAAAAGGATCTCTTCCTGCCCCACCTTCACGAAGTGGCGAAGGGTCTTCACGCCTTCGGCCGTTTGCCACCAAAACTCGTCCTCGTCGACCTCATTCAGATCGACATAACCCCATGTGTTGTTGCCCAGAACGTGCCCGGCCTTAACCCAATCCTGCAAGACGATCACGGCGTCGGGTCGATTCGCGATCTTTTCCTCGACGACGAATCCCGCGGCCTTCACCCCGTGATCCTCTAGGGCCCGAAGAATCATGCTTGCCAACTCGCGGGGAGTCCAGAAGGAAAGCGGCTCCATATACGGCATCTTGTCAAACGTGACGGCGATGCGCCGGGCTCCCGACGGCTCCGAGTCATCTTGGCGGGATTCTCGAGCCCAGCCTTCGGATCCGGCCAGGCCAATGAACAACATGAGGCCGAACACAGACGACCACATTACCTTCCATCTCCGAGACTTTTCAAAATTGAAAACCACACTTGCCTCTTTCCGCGGAGAGCGTTAGAAGTTATCGTATACCACAGAGATGCCGGACGGACGAAGGCGGTTCAGAACGCGGAACTCAGGGAAGTTCAGGAGGTAACATGGTGGACAGGCAAACGAAACTCGAGCTCGTGCTTGTAACATCCCTTTTAGTTTTGTTGTGTGCCGCATGCGCTACGGAGACCCCGGAACCAGAGGCTACTCCGGAGAATCTCTTTGCCGGCCGCTGGGATGTGACCGTTCAAGGCCAAGACGGTCCTTACCCCTCCTGGTTCGAGCTGGAGCTTGAGAACGGGATTTGGAAGGGCAGGTTCGTCGGCCGGGTGGGCAGTGCTCGGCCGATTCAAGAAATCTCAATCGAAGGACACCAACTTCGGTTCAGTCTTCCCGTCCAGTACGAGTCACATCCGGAGGACATGTGGTTCGAAGGAACCTACCGGGACGACATCATTGAAGGAACGACCAACGCCGAAGACGGAACCATACTGACCTGGACCGCCCGCCGGGCTCCATCCCTCGAGCGTACGTCACCTCCCGAATGGGGTGACCCCATCGACCTGACGGCCGGACCGCTGGAGGACAACTGGCGTCCCAGGGATCCTGAAGCGGAAAATCACTGGAGACTGCAGGACGGAATCTTGGAAAATACGGGGAGGGGATCGGACCTCGTCACGCGACAAGAATTCGACGACTTCAAGCTACATCTCGAGTTCCGGTGTCCGGAGGACAGCAACAGCGGAGTGTACTTGAGGGGCCGCTACGAGGTTCAGATTCTGGATGACTACGGAAACCCTCCTTCCAGCGTGGGGATCGGCGGAGTTTACGGCTTCTTGACGCCCACGAAGAACGCCGGCCTACCTCCCGGCGAATGGCAGAGCTATGACATCACCCTGGTCGGAAGGCGAGTGACGATCCAACTGAACGGTGAAACCGTCATCGACAACCAAGAGATCCCCGGAATCACGGGTGGGGCTCTGGATTCCAACGAAGGTGATCCGGGTCCACTGATGCTACAAGGGGATCACGGGCCAATCATGTTTCGTAACGTGGTGGTCACTCCGGCGCGGTGATGCTACATAGATCCGGTCACCGCCGGAAGTGCGACCGGCCGGGTAACAAACGGGGGTGCAAAGAGATGAAAAAACTCTCTAGACACGTGGTTCCTGGTTTTACTGTGCTGGCGTTGGTTGCCGGCTGGGCGGCGGCCCAGGAACGCGCCAGTATGTCGGCGCCGGTAATCCGGTCCACGGCGGAAGAATTGATTATCAGTGCACGGTTCGAGGACTTCGTCGCGGATCGGAGCTACCGGATAGGCTTTGGAGCGGTCGACAAGGCTCCCGAGATGACGCTGGAACTTATGCTTGGTGACGAGCCGGTCTCGCTGGAAGCCCAGGATTTCGTACAGGGCAACACCAGTGCGTGGTGGCGAGTCGAACACGTCAACGCTCGCGGCTACTTTCTCAAGGGTGAGGACCTACCCGAGGAAGGCGGAGCGCTGGTCCTTCGGGTTCGTCTCAACCGCAGTGAGGCTGAGAAGTACGACAGACTGTTCATATTCGTCGCACGCGACTACGGGAACGACCGCTGGTACCTGGAAGACGGCACCGTCATCGAAAAATCCGATTGGTGATCAACAGCCTGTTTGACGTTCTCGAAGCCGGCCGGAGGGTGAGCCGCCGCGAGGCCGTCCGCTTTGTCACTAGGAGCGGTTCTTGGGGGTGGTCCTACGAAACGTTGCGACGCCATGTCGAAAGCACCGCGGCGTGGCTGACCGACGACGGTGTTCGCCGGGGCGATCGCGTGGCCCTCTGGTCCGAGAACCGACCTGAGTGGCTGGCCGCTTTTTGGGCAGTGCAGTTGGTTGGAGCGGTCGCCGTTCCTATAGATTATGCTTCCTCGCCGCGGCTGGCCCAACGGTTCGTGCAAGCGGCCGATTGCTCGCTTCTGCTCTACGGCACAGGAACTACGAACCTGCCCGATGTCAAGTCCTTCCCACTTCTCGACATCCCCTTTACAGAACACGCTGCAGTCAACTGGAACCCGCCTGAACCGGATGACATTGCCCAGATTCTCTTCACCTCGGGCACTACCGGACAACCCAAAGGAGTCGTTCATCGTCATCGACTCCTGGCCGATAATCTACAACCTTTCGCCGCCGAATTTGCCAGGTACCGCATGTTGGCGGCGCCGTTTCAGCCGATTCGCATTTTGTGCCTACTGCCGTTGAGCCACGTCTTCGGACAGACGATGGGACTCTTCCTGCCACCGCTCTTGGGAGGTTCCGTCGTCCTCGCCCCCGACGCCCTGCCGAGCGACGTGGCACGTATCCTGCGCGAGAATCGAGTCACCGTCCTGGCGACGGTTCCTTGGTTTTTGGACCACTTCACCGCCTGCGTCAAGCAGCTGCCAGGATACGGTCCCAAGTCTCTCCGCTATAGCGGATGGGTCGGAGCGGCCGAGCGGTGGTGGAAATATCGCTCCGTTCATCGCCGGCTCGGCTGGAAGTTTTGGGCCGTTGTCACGGGAGGAGCGGCGGTTCCGCAACACTTGGGAAACTTTTGGTCGGACTTGGGCATTCTCCTGATCCAAGGATACAGCCTCACCGAGGCAGGTCCGGTAGTCGCCGTCAACCACCCCTTTCGCAATCGCCCGGGCTCCCTCGGCACCCCGGTAGGGAAACGGGCGATCCGCATCTCGGAAGACGGCGAAGTGTGGGTTCATCTCCCCTCTCCTGTTGAAGTACTGGCTGACGGTCAACCACAGCCCGTGTCGGATGACGGCTGGATCGGCACCGGAGACTTGGTACAACAAGACGCCGACGGCCGACTCTATTTCCGGGGACGAAAGAAGGAAGTTATCGTTACCGGGGAGGGATTCAACGTCTATCCGGACGACGTCGAACCCGTCCTTCGCGAGCAACCCGGCATCAGGGACGCGTGCATCGTTCCATGGACGGAGGACGGCTCGGAGGTACCGGCGGTGGTGTTGGTTCTGGACGATGCTTCTCGTGCCTCCGATGTCGTGGCCAGGGCCAACCGCAAACTGGAACACCACCAGCGGATCCGCCGCTGGTTTGTCTGGCCGGAGCCGGAGTTGCCTCGCACGAGTGCCACGGGAAAGCTCAAGCGCGCTGAAATCCGCCGTAGGCTGGAAGCGGGTGACCTGCCAGGCGGGCCAGGATCGGCGGCCGGCGAAGCGGTGAAACTGACGCGGCGGCCGGGATGGCTCCATCTGGCCCACGGATCGCCGGAAGAGTTGTTGAAACTAACTTCGTTGGAGCAGGTCGAACTCTTGGAAGAGCTGGAGCAAATCCTTGGGAAACACTTACCTGAAGCCGAGTTCACAAATCTCAGAACAGTGGGTGACCTACAGACTTGGATCCAGCGGAACGCCCAGCCCCCGGACATTTCGGACGAAGATGCGGGCCGTCCGATTGCCTTTCCCCGCTGGACCCTTTCGTTCTTTCCCCGCCTGATTCGAGCCGTGGTCCGGGAAGGCATTGCCTTGCCGCTGCTGCGTGCACTGCTACCCCTGCGGATAGAGGGTAGCGATCGGTTTAGAGCCGGACCGTCGGGGCCGCTGCTTTTCGCCGCCAACCACCAGAGCCTCTTGGATGTGCTCATTCTGTGGGCGGCTCTTCCGGCCTCGTGGCGGAGTCGGTTGGCTCCGGCCGTGAGAATGGAGCGATTCGCCGGCCGATTCGCGCCTGAAGGCCGGCCGTTCTTTACTCGCGTCCGACATCGAATCGAGTACATTTCGGCTTGCTTATTGTTTTGTGTCTTCCCTCTGCCGCAGCGAAGCGCAGGCTTGCGGAGCGCTTTGCATTACGCAACCGAACTGGCGGCGCGGGGTTACCATCTGGTGATCTTTCCCGAGGGAGAGCGAAGCTCGGACGGACGGCTTCTTCCCTTTAAGCCGGGAATCATTTCCCTGGCTCGCCAGTTGCAAATCCCGGTGCAGACCGTGTATCTGGACGGTGTATGGCGCGTGCTGCCCAGGGAAGCCAGGTGGCCGCGCCGCTTCCCGGTGACAGTGCGTTTCGGCCCCAGGTTGCGGATCCATCCAACAGAGAAAGTCGAGCCGGCTCTCGAGCGGCTGGCTGAAATCTTCCACAACCTGAGTTCCGGAAGACAGACAGACTCATAGGAGAAAGCCACCGGCTTTCTCAAGACTCAGCGACCGGTGCCGCGCCGTTCATTCTTCACTCGTTCTTGACGACATCGCCCTCTTTAATTCCTTCGCCGGCGACGAGCGTCCCCTGAGCGGAGTCGGGTTCTACGCTGTCCACCCGAATCCGGCCTACCTTATCGGTGAGCTCTCGCAGCACCTTACCGGTGGCAGGATCCTTGACGGTTCTCGTGACACGCTCCACGGTGAACTCCATGCCCGGCTGCACACCATGATTAGAGCCGACATTCATGATAACCATGGGCCCCTCTACGAAGGCGACTAGACCCTGAATCTCCCGCTTCCGCGTAGGCAGCCGATCCACGTTGTCGACCAGCTTCCGGGCTATGGTCTCGGATGCCTGGTACGTCGCCTCACCCAGTATGGTTTCACGAAAGTCACTGCTCGTCATGCTGATACCGCCCGATCCAAAGCCGCCTCCACCGGCACCAAGACCGCCCAGAAGAAGTCCGGAGCGCTTCGATACCCCCTACCTTCGGCCACCGCCAAGATCTCCCCTGTCTCGATATCGACGATCCGGGCGCTGATCCCTACGTTCGCCTTCCCTTCTTCTTTGCGGAACTTACCCCCGATAATTCCTCCAAAACCGCCGCCGATACCACCGAGACCGGTCTTCTTCTGCTCCGTGCCGAACTGGGTGATGGACCCCACGACGATGGCGTCTACTCCCAAAAGTTTGCCCAGACGCGCCGCAGTGGAAGGATCCGCCCGATCCGACTGGGAAAAATCCTGCTCCGCTAGAACGTTTTCCAGGGCACGCCGCTCGATAACCCGGTAGGTACCATCCTCGACCAGCAGGTTGATGACAATGTCGGCCACACCCTTCCCTACATCCCAGTTGTAAGAGCCCCACCACGGCTCAATTGCGGAGAAGTCAAAATCCAGGACGGCAATCCGTTTCTTCGGCTGGGCCTGGCTCCATACCATGCCCGGCAGCAAGGCCGACACCGCTAGAATACAGGCGGCATCTTTCACATGGGTTAGTCTCCTCGTTTTCGTCCTTTCAAGGCTAAGATCCTGTGCCAGAGAACACACCGTCTCTCTGAACTATCCATCGGCAACGTACAGCCCTACCTTGTTCACTGAGCCGACTGATCGTGCTCATTCGTTGCGCGTAACAGTACTTTAGCGGGAGCCTTTTGCAATCTGTGTGAATCTCTTCTTCTTGCCTCCCGGGAAGTGCGTCGGTCGCCGCGGCACGCTCGCCTTTTCGAGAAAGCCGTGCTGGTTTTTAAGAGTTAGATCTTTCAAGCGTTCCGGATCGGAGCTCGAGACGGCAGGCACCATCTAGGCCGCGGCGTTCAGAGATCTCCTCGCCGACACAGGATGCTTCCACCGACCTTCCCCGGCGTCGGCGGCAGACAAGAGAGCGTAATCTTCCAACCGCCCCGGGGCGACCGTTGGCGGCGAGCAGGTTACAATAGACCGCCGGCACTAAAAACCATGGGCATCTTGGCACTCGTTTTGATCTGCGGCCTCGGATTCCTGATCGCCTACCACACCTATGGAAAATTCCTTGGGAGTAAGATTTTTCAGCTTCAAAGTACCTGTCTCACTCCCGCCCACCAGCAACGGGACGGGGTGGACTACGTCCCTACCCGCAAGGGAATCGTCTTCGGGCATCACTTTACCTCCATCGCCGGCACCGGCCCTATCGTCGGGCCGGCCATTGGTGTGATTTGGGGGTGGGTTCCCGCCGTTCTTTGGGTGTTCTTCGGGTCCATCTTGATGGGTGCAGTGCACGATTTCGGATGCCTGGTCGTATCGCTGAGAAGCCGGGGCAGAAGCATTTCCGATGTGGCGGGGCGTTTGATCAACGGACGTGTACGTCTACTTTTCTTCGTCGTGATTTTCCTGACGGTTCTCATCATCATAGCCGTCTTCGGGGTCGTAATCGCGGCCGTTTTTGATCGATTCCCCTCCGCCGTCCTGCCGGTTTGGCTACAGATTCCCATCGCTGTGGCCCTGGGCTGGGCGATCTACCGACGGGGATTCGGAACTCTTCCGGCCACTGTCGTCGCAGTCTCCGCCATGTATCTGACCATAGCCTTGGGGACCGGTGTACCGGTGAAAATCCCGGCGCTGGACGGTCTGCCCCCTACTGGCATCTGGGTGATTTTGCTTCTGATTTATGCCTGGATCGCCTCTACCTTACCCGTGCAGGTCCTTCTTCAGCCTCGGGATTACATCAATGCTTGGCAACTTTTTGTCGCCATGGGGTTGCTGGTGGTCGGTGTGATCGCGGCATCGAGCATGGGGTCTCTTACCTTCGCCGCACCGGCGACAAATGCCGCGACGCCGGAGGGTACTCCCTACTGGTGGCCGTCTTTATTCGTGATTATTGCTTGCGGCGCCATCAGCGGCTTCCACTCGCTGGTCGCTTCGGGAACTTCTCCGAAGCAAATCGACCGGGAGACCGACGCCCTCTTCATCGGGTACGGCGGGATGCTGCTGGAAGGGTTCCTTGCCCTGCTGGTGATCGTCTGCGTTGCGGCGGGCGTGGGTCTGGGAGTGGCTGGATCCAGCGGCGTCCTTCACGGATCGGAGGCGTGGTCGCATTTCTATAGCGTCTGGATTGGTGACCGAGGTCTAAGTGACAAAGTGGCTCCCGTGGTGGAAGGAGCCGCAAACCTGATGGCTTCGGCGGGAATTCCTCGAGCTTTCGGACTGACACTGATGGGTGTCTTTATCGCTTCCTTCGCCGGCACGACTCTGGACACTGCCGTGCGCCTCCAGCGATATGTCATCGGCGAACTGGCTGAAGGTTTTGGACTCCGCCGAGCGGCTGGACGTTACACGGCGACTACCATAGCCGTCCTTTCCGCAGCGGCGCTGGCGTTCGCTTCCGGAGCCGATGGGAGCGGCGCCATGCGACTCTGGCCGTTGTTCGGGACCGCCAACCAGTTGCTTGCCGCCCTCGCCTTGCTTGTCGTCACTATGTACCTACGTCGCTGGGCGGACGCCCGCTACCTGCTGACCGCGCTTCCGTGCCTCGTGATGTTGGTCGTGACGAACTGGGCGATGATCGACAGTTTGCAGAGCTTCTACTCCACCGGAAATACCCTGCTACTGGGAGTGAGCGGCTGTATTACCTTGGTGGCCCTGTGGATGACGGTGGAAACGGCCCTCGTCTTCCGCCGATCGTTCTCCAGACGGGCCGTCGGTGGGGAGCAGCCCATCCTTACGATTCTTCCGTAGCCCCGACGTTGTGCATTACCCGGAAAGAGCCTGCTAAACCGTAGGCCGGAATTCCGCCGTGGGAAGAAATACGCGAAAACAGGTTCCTCGGCCCGGCTCGCTTTCCAGTTCGATGGTTCCTCCAAGGCGCTCCACTAGTCGTTTCACTATGGACAGTCCCAGGCCGGTTCCTACCGCCCCGGTCGCCTTCGCCTCCCGTGTTCGGAAGAAGCCTTCGAAAATCTTCTCGCGATCCTCAGGCCGAATTCCGATTCCGGTATCGCAAACCTCAACCACAACCTTTCCCTCCGCCGGCTTCCGAGCCGTCAGCCGTACTTTCCCGCCTTCGGGCGTATATTTCACCGCATTGTCCAGCAGATTCTGAAAGATACGCTCAAGGTCCTGAACCTCGGCCCGCACGGTAGTTTCAGGCGCAATCTCCACCTCCAAGCGGATCTTCTTCCTCTCCGCACTCTCTTGAACCGTCTCCAAAACGGTGTCGAGGGCCTCCCGCAAGCCAACGGGATCGGGAAGCTGCACCGACGGGGGTCGCTGAGCGGCAGCCAAATCTAGAAAATCCCGAATCGTGGAGAAGGCGTCTTCGAGCCGGCGGCGGGCTCGGGCTACCAATTCTTTCTGTTTCGGTGTCAGAGAGCCGGCGTACTCCAGAGCGTCCAGGATTCCCTGAATGGCCGCCAGCGGGCTCCGAAGCTGGTGATGTGCCATTCGGGCGAACCACACCTTTTCTTCGTTGAGTGCTTGCAACTCCGCATACGCCCGGGCGTTTTCAATAGCCACGGCCCCCAGGTTCGCCAAGTTACGAAGAAAGCGTTGTTCTCTTTCACTGAAGACGTGAGGTTTGTCCGAGTAAACCCGGATGACGCCCAAAACACGGTTCTTCGCCTGCACCGGCACACACAGCATTGACCGAAGCCCCTCCTGCCGGGCCTCCTCCCGGTACTGGAATCGGTGATCGTCTCCTACCTCCAACACTTGGACTACGCCGCCCCGCAAGGCCTCCAGATCGACCAGGCTCTTCGAAACCTCGACCGGACCCTTGTTCAAGTAGGCTTGGCTCAGTCCATAAGCGCCTCCGATGTAGAGACGAGTCCCCGTCTTATCGAAAAGGCGTATGAAGCAGGCCTTCATATTCAGCAAGCGAGCCGCCTGCTCGGCGATAAGATTGAGCACTTCCTGCAGGTCGAGGGTCGAGTTGACCAGCTGGCCGAGCTCGTAAAGGGATTCCATCTCCCGCAGTGCTTGGCTGACCTCCTGCTGCGTGTTGTAAAGAGCCTCCTCCTTCTCGCGCAATCTTCGGGCGATAGAGGTAACCAGATACGTCGTAACAACAAAGAAAAGGGTGACGCCCGCCCAGATCAGCAAATCCGACCGGACGGCTTCAGGACCCACCCAAGCCACCGCAGAAGGAGCGGGAGTGATCCAACCGGCTTCCTGAGCTACAGCCAAGAGCCCCAACAGGAGAGACGAGGCTACCGTCAACTGGTAACACGCATTGCGCGACAGGAGAATCGCCGCGATGATCAGGTGGAAAGAAAAGATCAGCGTCAGAGGGCTGCGAATACCCCACGTCAAATAAATGATTACGAGGAGGGCCACCCAGTCCAGGACGATCTGGACCACAATAAGCAATCGAGCCGTCCGGGGGCTGCCGCGAGTCTTGCCACGAAGCCTCAGGAATACGACGTTGTAGGCGAGAACCACAAAACCGATCAGGTACAGCGGTCCGGACGACAGGACCAGCCCGAACACGCGCGTGGCCAGCCAGGTACCCAGCAGGATCCCACCGGCCGCCAACCACCGGAGCTGAATGAACCAGGAGAGACGCTCTTCCACCTCCCTTTCGAGCGGGATGGCAAAGGAACTCTCAGCGCCGCCGTTCTGCATCCGGCACTTCCCCTTCCGCTGGGGCAGGCGTAACGATTCCTCCCTATTGTTTTTTCAGTTTCGCCTTCAGTAGCGCTAAGAGAGTATCGGGTTTGATTGGTTTTTGGAAGACGCCGGACAATCCGAGCTCGGAAAAGTCAATCGCCGCCTGGAGATTGTCCCCTGTGGAACTCAAGATGTAGATTGGGGCTTTGTTTCCCATCGCCTGGAGTTCCTTCACGAAGCGGGTTCCTGCGTCGATCTCCTCCATCATCAAGTCTACGATCAGCAGATCCGGCTTCATTTCCTTGTAAACGCGCAATCCTTCTTCCGCACTGGTGGCGGTACCAACAATGTACCCGTTAGCTTCCAGCACCACCCGCAAGGCTTCCAGAATATCGGGATCGTCGTCTACGCAGAGGATTACGTGCTTTCCGTTTAGCATTGCCAATATCTCCCTGGATCCCCAACTTGTCGTTCGCCCAACTTTCCGGATCCGGCTGCCGGATCGCTCACCCGAAGCCCGTCTTGCAGCCAGCCCTCGACAAACGTCACGGCCGCCTCCAAATTGGACTGAGCTTCGTCCGTCAAACCCTCTCGAAACGGCTCAAAACAATAGCCCCGAATCGCCAACACATAGCCGCAGGGATTCTTACCGAAAACCCCCTGGGCCAAACCCAAAACTTGCTCTGGAGTCAAGCTGTGGCTGGAAAACGACAGCGAGCTGCGCGGCTCGACCCGCCGAAGCTGGAAAGGCGAAGCTCCCCGCACCGCGGCGTCGGCAAAAACGACCAGATCATAATCCATCACCTGAGCCACATGCTCCAGACCGAGCTGGTAATCAACCTCCAAGGCCACTCCCGCCACCGCCGACTTGGCCAGGCGGTCGGCAAGCGCCGGGCCCAATCCGTCATCACCCCGAGACGGATTCCCATAACAGAGAAACAAAACCTTCGGCTCTTTCTCCTCGGTCATGCCCGAACTTTCCGCTCCAGCAACTCGCCTTCCGCCCCCCGCAGTTCGACAATCAGCGGCATGCGACCTAGAGCGTGGGTCGCGCAGGACAAACATGGGTCGTAGGCGCGGATCGCCACTTCGATATGGTTCAAGAGGCCCTCGGTGATCTGCGGAACACCGGAAAGATACTCCTCCGCCACCCGGGTTACGGCTCGATTCATCGGTTCGTTGTTGCTGGTGGTGGAGACGATCAGATTCGCCCGCACGACCTGATCCTGCTCGTTGATCCAATATTGGTGGAACAGAGTGCCGCGGGGAGCCTCTATGATGCCCACCGCTTCCGACCTCCGTTCGCCCTCCACCAACAAGTCGGTGCCCTGCAGGTCCGGATCGTGCAATAGGTTCCGAATCTTCTCGGCGGAGTGAAGTAACTCGATCATCCTGGCCCAGTGATAGGCCATCGTCCAGTTGTTCGGCTTCCCTCCCGACACCTCTTTGAATTCCCGTCGTGCTTCCTCCGCCTCAGGGGTGTCGAAGCGATCGCAGTTATTGACCCGGGCAAGGGGGCCGACACGGTACCAACCCGTTTCGGGTCCCAGCGAGCGAATGAAAGGAAACTTCATGTAAGACCAGGAACGCACTTCCTCGCTGATGTAGTCGGCGTAAGCTTGATTATCTACGCCGTCGAAAATTATCCGACCCTCTGCGTCCCGGGCCCGCAACAACCCGTCGTAAATATCATAGGTACCGTCCGCTCGGACGATGCTGAGGTGGTTGGACGGAAAGGCGCCGAAATCGGCCAGTCGCTTCTGATTCTCCAACGTGTAATCTCTCGCCAGCTTAAGCGCTCCCCGGGCCCACTGAAGGATCTGATCCATGTCACGAAGAAGCTCGTCACGCTCCTCGACGGAAAGATTCTTATTGACTCCGCCCGGTATGGCTCCGGTACCGTGGATCTTCTTCCCGGCGGTCGCCCGAATGACCTCTTGCCCGAACTTTCTGAGGAGGATTCCTTGCTTGGCAAGCTCGGGATGCTTTGCGGCCACCCCTAGAACGTTCCGGAGCGCGGGCTCGGCATCAAACCCGAACAGCAGATCGGGGGAAGCAAGGTGGAAAAAGTGCAACGCGTGAGATTGTAGGAACTGGCCGTGGTGCATGAGAAGACGCATTTTCAGTGCGGTAGGCGTGAGGTTCTCCCCCCCCACCAACCGATCCGTCGCCTTAGCAGCCGCCAGATGGTGGCTCACCGGACAGATCCCGCAGAGCCGCTGCACCAGAACGGGAGCTTCCCAAAACGGACGACCTTGGATGAAACGCTCAAAACCTCGGAATTCAACAATATGCAAGCGGGCCTGCCGTACCCGGTTGTCCTCGTCGAGCAAAATGGTCACCTTTCCGTGACCTTCGACCCGGGTTACCGGTTCAATAACAACGCGCCTGAGATTGAGACTGGTACTCACGGCTGCACTCCTTCGTCAGTCGTACTTGATCAGCTGATACGGAAGATCCGGAACTCGTCCTTCGAGAAGCGCCACCAACGCTTCCCACAGCGTGTCTGCGGGAGGTGGACACCCGGGCAAAAAGTAGTCAACTTCGACCACCTCTTGGCAAGGGTAGACCCTGTCAAGCAGCAAGGGTAGCTCGGGGTCGTTGGGGACGGTACCCGAAGGGTTAAAGACCGTAACGCCTTCGAGGTAAGCCTCTTTAAAACACTCTTCCAGCGGCACAAAATTCCGCATGGCCGGAATGCCGCCCATGGTCGCGCAGTCGCCGACCGCTACCAGGACGTCACAGTGGCGCCGGAACTCCCGAAGCACCGCTACATTTTCCTCGTTGCAGCAACCTCCTTCGATCAAACCTACGGCACAATGCTGCTGGAATTGCTTGAAATCGTCGATCGGAGACTTATCGAACTCGACCAGTTCCGCCAGCTGAAGAATCCGCTCGTCGATGTCCAGCAACGACATGTGGCAACCGAAACAACCCGCCAAAGATGTCGTGGCGATTCTCGGCTTACTCATGCTGTCCCCCTTCACCGGCCGCACCGATACCGCCGGCTTCAACTTCGCTGCCGATCGGCACCAAGTCATACTTGCGCCGCCCAACCGGGATGCGATAACCCTCGCGCTTCCGCAACAAGGCCCCTACCGGGCAAACCTCGGCGGCCCGATCGGTGGTTTCGGCCTCGGTCCCGCCAAGTCCGTTGCGGGAGTTCACCCCCAGACGCTTGTCGCGACCGCGCCCTATAAACTGAAACACGTTCTTCCCGTCCAGTTCCTTCGACGCCCGGATGCAGCGGGCACACAAGATGCAACGGTTTCGATCCAAAAACAGCCCAGGATGCGTCGCGTCGACATCCCGCCGGGGAAATTGGTACGGAAACCGAGGGGCCGTGATCCCGAAACGATAGGCCAGCGCTTGCAGCTCACAGTTACCACTCTTCTCACAAAACATGCAGAAATGATTGCCCTCGACAAAAAGCAGCTCGATGATCTGCTTTCGAAGTTCCCGCAGCTCGGGGCTATCGGTGACCACCACGATTCCTTCGGCCACCGGTTGGGTACAGGAGGCCTGGGGTCTTCCGTTGACCAAGACGGTACATACGCGGCAGCTTCCGTGGGGGGAAAGTCCCTTTTGGGCACACAGGCGCGGAATGTACTTCCCGGCGGCCACAGCGGCCTGCAGGATAGTTTGGCCGGCCTGTGCCTCGACCACTTCATCATCCAGGATAAACGTAATCGTCCGGCTCAAAGTGCATCCTCCTCGCTTAACGGTTGCTCGAATGGACGGAAGGCCGACCGACCACGCGGGTGGCCTCCGCCAGAGCCGTCTCAAGATCGAAACTCGGCAAAACATCCCGGGTTACTGCCTGCAGGCGGCTTTCGACCACCTGCGGGAACTTCTCGAAAAGATCCAGCAACGCGTTGGGAGAGGTTTGGCCGAGTCCACAACGACTGGCTTGCTTGACCGTCCCCGCCAACGTGCGCAAGGTGTCAACCTCTCTACGGGTGGCTTTGCCGCTCCGGATCCTGCGCACGTACTCCAGCATCACCGGATTTCCCGCCCGACACGGTGTGCAGTAGCCGCAACTCTCATCGGTAAAAAACTCCTGAAACGCCTCCACGACCTCCAGCAGGTCACGTTCGGCAGAGAAGACCATAACCGAACCGCCGGTCGACAGATCGTCGAAGCATATGTGCCTGGAAAAATCAGCCGGCCCCACCAGGTGTCCACTCGCCCCTCCCACTTGCACGGCCTGGACCCCCTCGGCGCCGACCATCTCCAAAACCCGTGCCAGAGACGTTCCGAAAGGCACCTCGTACACGCCGGGGCGCTTGCAGTCCCCGGAGACGCTTAACAGCTTCGTCCCCGAGCTGCCGTCCGATCCTTGTTGGGCAAACCAGCCCGCACCTTCCTGGATGATCCGAGCGACACAGCACAGCGTCTCCACGTTGTTGACCGCGGTGGGACAACCCAAATACCCCTTCTGAGCGGGGAACGGCGGCCGGTTCTTCGGATCGCCCCTTAACCCCTCACAGGAACTGATAAGCGCCGTTTCCTCCCCACAGATGTAGGCTCCGGCGCCCATCTGGATACGGATGTCGAAGTCGAAATCGGGGTATCCCAAAATCCCCTTCCCAAGAAGTCCGTTCCTCCGTCTCTCCTCCAACACCGCCTCCAAGAACCGGCGCAAATAGGCGTACTCACCACGCAGGTAGAGAATCCCCTCCTTGGCGCCGATGGCATACCCGCCGACGGTCATCCCTTCGAAAAGAAGATCCGGGCACTCGGTGAGAATCACGCGGTCTTTGAAGGTACCTGGCTCTCCTTCGTCAGCGTTACAAATCAGAAAGCGCCTCTCACCCGGCGCGTTTCGAGTGAACTCCCACTTCATCCCGGTAGGGAAACCCGCTCCGCCTCGACCTCTCAACCGCGCCGTCTTCACATGACGGATAACCTCCACGGGAGTCATGGCAAGAGCCTTGGGCAGGGCGTCACCCGGAGAAAAGGGGGCAAAGATGACCGGTCCACGCAAGCGGATGTTGTTCTCCACCATGGCGTTGACCAATTCATGGGCATTGTTGCCGTCACCCACCTGTTTGACCAGTCTGGTCGGATCCAGATGAGACCGCAGTTCGGCTACGATCGTGCGCACCAAGTCCGTGGACAGCCGCGTTACGACGACGTCGTTAACCAAGGCGGCAGGGGCCTGATCGGACATTCCGATACAGGCCGTCCGCGTCAGGGTGATGTTTCCATCCGGCGTCGTCTCGCCCAGCCTTATCCCGAGCTCCCCTTCGAATACCCGCTGGATACGCTCCATCCCGTGCATCCGGTCGATGATGTCGTCACAGAGGCGGATCGCTACCCGCCCGACCGGACGGCACGACAGAAAGGCATAGAACGAAGCCGTGCTTTCCACTTCCACCCGGGGCATGCGAAGAGTCCGAGCGATCTCGTCGATCGCGTCGTCCGAAATCCATCCAAACGAAGCCTGAACTTCGCGTAGGATGTCCAGCAAACGGACAGGACCCGGTTCATACCTACGACAGATCTCCTGGATCTTTGCCTGGAACGCTTCCTTCGTCATCGATTGGCTACTCCACCCGGCTAAGGCGACCCCGAGAACCGCCAATTCCACTCCGGCCGATCAAGCTCGGCCACGCCTACACACCCACCAAAAACTCCCAAGACCATACCCCAAAAGCAAGTATCGTTCCACTGTCATCGCATCATCTCCAAGCCCTCCGCGAAACTTCCGCCCGCGCCGGGAGGGTTGAATCGCCCATTTCTGGGCATTTTCACCCAGACCGCCGAGGAGCTTTCCGCCGCCCCAAGTCTGCCGCCGGAAGCCCGTCCCAGCGAAGGCGGCTCGCCACATATCTCTTGCGAAGCGGCCCCCCCTCGGACGCCACCGCCGCCCATTCCCCCTAAGCGCGGTTGGAAGCTCCGGGACTAGCCATGAGGTCCGGCGCAAGAGACTGAGAGGCACGGAAATACCTGCCAATCCCGTGGGTAAACTTCTAGAGATTTCAGCTCAACCGGTCGGCGAGGGATCACGTAAAACCGGCAATCCTTGCCTTTCCCGCCGTGCCGGCACCACGATCTGCAGCTTTGCGATCCGGACGGAAAGCCAGTATGCTAGATCGATCGAGAGCCGAAGAAGACAAGCCTTCATGAACACGTGCCGCAAGGATTGGGGGAAAACGCCGTGTGGTTGATGTTGCTATGGCTTTCGGCGAGAACATGTGCGGCTCCTGAGGTGCTGGAGCATCACCGCGCCGCCGTGGAACACTTCGGTTATTTCGACTTCCACGCTGCCGCCGAGGAATTTTGGGAGGCTTGGAAAGCCGATCCCGACTGCGAACCGGCAATCATCAACTTCGTTATAGCCTGCCTTCATTCCGGACGCCTCCATGAAGCGGAGGTGCAGCTGCAACGCCTCCTTCGTCGCCATCCGGATGAGCCTAGGATTACGTATCTGCAGGGCGTCCTGCTGCAGCGGCAAGGGAAGGAGAACGAAGCACGGAACTTCTTCACCGCCGTTCTGGAAAGAGACCCTACGGATTCCGCCACGTTGGGACAGCTCGCGCTGATCGCTTTCCATCAAGGCCGCTTTGAGGAGGCACTCGAGTACGTGGAAAGAGCGCGCCGAGAAGATCCGTCCAGCCCCATGTTGATTTACAGCGAAGCCAGGATTCGACTTCAGCTGGGACAACGAGAGGCGGCTCATCGTCTTTTTGAGGAATTCCGCAACCGCAAGAACTCAGAGCCGCGGCCGATGACCGGAGGAATGGGAGAACCGACGGTCATACCCGGAAAGTACGCCCAGCTGATCTGTATTGATCCGCAACAAGTTGGGGAAAACCACATCGATGGTAAATCAGCCGGCCAATTCGTCACGCAATCCCCTTGACATCTACGGCCGCTTCACGCTTGTTCCGCAGAGCTTGACGGCCTCCTCATCCCGCCGGCTATCGTACGGAAGGGGTTTCTCGCCGGCGAAAGGATACTACGATCGCAGACGGTAGTTGACTGAGATGATAAAGTCGATTCAAATCGCCATGCCCTATCCATCGGATCTGCCAGGGCACCGAGTTAAGCAACGCCCCCCAAAGGGGAGGGAGGGAGTGAAGGTACGATGAACATGGACCGTCTTCTTTTTCGTCGTCCTCGTCTTCGTCTTTGCGGTCGTCCGCTGCAAGCTGTTTCGGCCGGGAGCCTGCTTTTATTGTTGGTTTTCTTCGCCGTTGCTTGCGGAACGGGAGGAGACGGGCAGGAAGACACCCTCACTCTGGCGGCGTACACCACTCCGAGGGAAGTCTATTCTCAGGCGCTGATTCCCCGTTTCCAGGAACACTGGCGTGAAACAACCGGGCGGAACGTGGTCTTCCGGGACTCCTACGCGGGCAGCGGGGCCCAGTCGCGGGCCGTGGTCGGAGGTTTCGAGGCCGACGTCGTGGCTCTGTCATTGGCACCCGACGTGGACCGTATCGCCCGTGCCGGCTTGATCACCCACGACTGGCGGGCAGAAGCTTTCGGAGGCATGATCTCGCGATCTGTCGTCGTGATCGCCGTACGAGAGGGCAATCCGCTGCAGATCCGCGACTGGGACGACCTCAGCCGGCCGGGACTGAAGATCCTGACCCCGGACCCCCGCACGTCCGGCGGCGCCATGTGGAACATCTGTGCTTTGTACGGTGCAGCCCTTAGGGGAAAAGTGAAAGGCGTCGCAGGCGACGACCCCGAGGCCGCCGCAAACTTCCTGCGACAAGTGCTGCGCAATGTTACCGTCATGGACAAGGGCGCCAGGGAATCGTTGACCAATTTCGAACGGGGCATCGGTGACGTGGCTCTGACTTACGAGAACGAAGTATTGGTCGCCCGGCGTGCCGACCGACCCATGGATTACGTGATCCCGACTTCCACGTTGCTCATCGAAAACCCGATTGCAATGGTCGATGTCTATGTAGACCGCCACGGTACCCGACAAGTAACCGAAGCCTTCTTGGACTTCGTCCGCAGCACCGAAAGTCAGCTGATTTTCGCCGACTTCGGCCTGCGTCCGGTGGAACCGACGGCCGCCGCGCAGGTAACCGATCGCTACTCCACTCCTGAAGACCTTTGGACCATCGAGTACCTGGGCGGTTGGGATCGGGTTATCGAGACAATGTTCGCTCCCGAGGGACTCTATCCGCGACTTAGCGAAGAACTACTAACCTCCAATGAAGGCTGACGCCCCAACAAGAGCGCTTCCGTCACCGGACACGTCTCGGACGCAGGGAAACGGATCTAGGTCGATCGGGTTTTTCCTGCGGACGGTTTCGTCCGGTTACCTTTTGCTCTTAGTCGCCCTTCCCCTAAGTGCCGTCCTCTGGGTGTCTCTGCAGGACGGCCCCGGCACGTTTTGGGAAGACGTAACCCATCCGGTGGCTTGGGCTGCTCTCCAGCTGACCTTGGTGATTTCCGTTGTCGCCATGGTAATCAACACTCTTATGGGAACACTGACCGCCTGGGTGCTGGTACGGTATACCTTCCCGGGCAAGACCGTGTTGAACAGCCTAGTGGATCTCCCCTTCGCTGTGCCGACACTGGTCACCGGGATCATGTTGGTGGCGTTATACGGTCCGCAAACCTGGATCGGCGGCCACCTGGAGGCCTTTGGGATTTCGATCATTTTCGCCAAACCCGGTATCCTGCTGGCGCTGCTTATGGTCACCTATCCCTTTGTGGTCCGGGCGGTCCAGCCCAGTCTCGAGCAGCTGGATCGAGCCCAAGAGGAAGCCGCTTACACCATCGGAGCGAACCGCCGGCAGACGTTCCGTCACGTGGTGTTGCCGGAGATCCTGCCGGCCGTAATATCGGGGGCGTTGCTGACCTTTTCGCGCTGTATCGGAGAGTTCGGGTCGGTGGTGATCGTGGCGGGCAACATTCCCGGTAGAACATTGACGGCTCCGGTTTACGTCTACTCCCAGATCGAGTCGGACTTGCCTCGCTCGGCGGCCGCCGTTTCCGTAGTGCTGCTGGCCGCCTCGATCCTGCTGCTGTTTCTGAGCGGACGCCTCCAGCGACGGCCGGGCGAGGGACGGGAGAAGCCGTCATGATGAAGCCGGAGAAACCTGCCAGGACAGCCAGGCGACGACCGGGAGAAATCTTGGCCGTCGGAGCCGTAGTACTGTATGCCGTCCTCCTTTTGGGAATCCCGCTGGCCGCCGTTCTGTTCGGTGCCTTTTCGGAGGGATTCGAACGCTTCCGGACCGAGCTGCTCCGCCCCGAAGCCGTCTCGGCGCTCCGGCTGACTATTCAATTGGCATTTGTGTCGGCGGCGATCAACGGCTGCTTCGGTCTCATCGTCGCCGTGACCTTGGCACGCCACCGCTTCTCAGGAAGATCCCTGCTGAACGGTCTGGTCGACCTGCCGTTTGGTGTCTCGCCGGTAGTGGCGGGGCTGGCTCTGCTGCTTTTGTTCGGCCGGGGCGGCTGGCTTGAAAATGTCGTCTCGGCCGTCGGTCTTCGGGTGGTCTTCGATTGGACCGGCCTCTTGCTGGCCACGGTTTTTGTTTCCCTTCCCTTCGTGATCCGGGAAGTGATACCGGTTCTCCAGCAGGTCGGGACCGCCCACGAGGAGGCGGCTTACGTTTTAGGCGCCAAACCTTGGCAGGCGTTCTGGTGGATAACTCTACCGGCTATTCGCTGGGCGTTTGTCTACGGCCTGATCCTGACTCTGGCTCGCTCCTTGGGAGAGTTTGGAGCGGTGCTGGTTGTAGGAGGCGGTATCCGCGGAATAACGCAGACGGCCACCGTGTACATCTATCACTCCCTGGACGCCCGTAACGAAGTGGGAGCATTTTCGATGGCGCTGGTCCTGGCGGTGGTAACCATAGCGGTTTTTCTAGGAGCCGAAGCGATCAAGCGCCGTGAGGAGCGTAGGCGAGCCGGCGAAGGACCGACCCGGCAGGCCCTACGATGACGTGCGGACTTTAGTCCCGAAGCGGGCCAAAACAGGGAAGTACAAGACAAAGCCGGTTGCAGTACGGTAAGGTGAAAACAGATGTCGATTCGACTTGAACATGTGCTGAAGCGGTTCGGTGAGTTGGTCATCCTGCAGCGAACTTCCCTCGAAGTCCGGGACGGAGAATTTTTCGTCCTCCTGGGAGCCAGCGGCAGCGGCAAGACCACGCTTCTGCGTATCATCGCCGGCCTGGAACCGGCGGACGAAGGACTGGTTTTGCTGCACGACCGCGATGTCACCTGGGCGCCTCCCCAGGAGCGCAATATCGGCATGGTTTTCCAGAACTATTTGATCTTCAGGCACATGACGGTCGCTGAGAACATCGAGTTCGGATTGCGACTGCGGGGGACTTCTCTCACAGAGCGCCGTCGACGCCGGGAAGAACTTCTAGACCTGGTCGGCCTGGCCGGTCTGGACAACCGTTTCCCTCACCAATTGTCGGGCGGACAGCAACAAAGAGTCGCCCTGGCTCGAGCACTCGCTTACAACCCTGAAGTTCTCTTGCTGGACGAACCTTTCGGAGCTCTCGATGTGCAGATTCGGAGCAGTCTCCGACGTAATCTCAAGCGCATCCAGCGAAGTCTTGGCGTTACTACGATCCTGGTGACGCACGACCAAGAGGAAGCCTTCGAGCTTGCCGACCGTATCGGGATCCTGGAACGTGGGCACCTTCTCGAGGTCGGACGACCCGGTGATCTGTACTGGAGACCCAAAGTCAGCTTTACCGCCTCGTTCCTGGGCGGGGGTGCTCTCATCGTCGGCCGGGTGGAGCAAGATAAAGCGCGCTTCGGTCATCTCAGTTTGGAACTGCCGGACGAGCTGCAGGCGGAAGGACTCACGCGCGTACAGTTGATGATCCGCCCCGAGCAGGTGGCTCTGCTCGAGGAGGCGCCTGAGGACCGCTCGGTGTGCCTGGGAAAAGGAGAAGTCCTGGAAGACTGGTTCGTAGGCGCCTATCGCCGCGTCCGTCTCCGCCTTCCTCATCTGCCCGGCACCCGCCAGGCCCACCCAGTTCCGCCTTTCGGCGAGCCGGCACTGCTGGTTGACGCACTACTTCCGGGGTCGCTATCGGCTATAGCCTCCGCCTACTGGGCCGTCCTGAACGGGTGGCACTTGCTGAGAGCTCCCGATTTCCGCTTCTTGTTGGTCTGTTTTGGAGGCGATACGAAAGCACCTCACCGCCCCTTGCTCGGCAAGTGGCTTGTGGAGCGGCTCGAGGCGACCGCTCTCTGCCTCCTTCCCAATGAGGTTTCGCCCCTTGCCGACCGGCAAGAAGAGAAACCGGAAAGTGAAGCGGTCTCCGATCGGGCCGAATCGCCCAAGATCGAACTGCGGCCGGCCGGCGGGAACATTGCCGAAGCCATGTCGCGCGAGCTGAAGCGTTCCCTTTATGATTTCCTGGTACTGGAGTGCCGGACCGATATTGCCCGGGAGGACGCGGCTCGGCGATTCCAGGAGCTCTTCGGAGAGTTGACTACAGCACTCCCGGTCCCCACGTTCGCGGTCGTTCATTCCCAGGAGGAGATTCGACACATGCTGATCTGCACGGGGGCCGGCGAGCCCGGCAAGGAAGACATCCGGTTGGGTGGACGACTGGCTCGGAGATTGGGGTTGCCGGTCACGTTGCTTCACGTGTACCACCCGCAGACCTCACCCGAGTTCGCCCGTCGCCACCTCGACCGGGCGGCTGCTACGCTGCAAGGTCTTGATCTCGATGTGAAGCTGCACGTGACGGCCGGTGAAGACGTCGCGGAAACCATTGTTCAGGAGGCCCGCCGTTTGGAGTGCGATCTAATCGTCATAGGAGCGCATCTCGAACAGCCGAGCTGGCTGACGGACCAGAACATAACCCGTCGGATTTTGGCGAAAGCTCCCTGCGCAGTCTTGATCGTGCCACCCCCGATAGAGCTGCGCTCTACGGCGCCGTCCTTTCTTCACACACTACCCGCTTAGCGACCGGCTGATCTTGATAAACAATGGCCGGCCCCGCGGAGGGTCTCAATTACTGAAACCAGTTGAGAGCATTTCCACGAAAAGAGTCACCGGCTTTGCTACATTCGGGAAAGCGCCGGCCGCCCGGAGCGACTTCTCGGGGAACATCGATCCCTTGGTCGGATTTTTAACGAGCTCATCGAAAATGCAGCCCGTCCGAAGGCAAAGAAGGATCCGTGCACAAACCAATCGGACGCACCGACTCACGGCTGCGGCCTGCTGTTGCGCCGAATGTATTCCTCCAGCTCCCGTCTACGCTCGAAATCCGGACGCTTCTCAAGGAAGCGTCGGTACTCGTCGGAAGCCCGATCGCGATAACCTGCAGCGTCATAAAGAGCGGCTAATCGGAGGTGCGCCTCGGCCATTGCTTCGGGATCAAGCTCGAGGGCCTTCTCCATGCAAGGAACCGCACGGGAGCCCAGTTTCAGACCCAGGTAGGCTTCTCCCAACAGGTAATGAGTCTCCGCACGATCGGGAGCCAGCTCGACCGCCGTCGTAAGAGCCTCGAGCGCCTCCTCGTACCGCTTCCGGGTCAGTAACAACTTCCCGAGGTTGACCCGAGCCGGAAGGAAATCCACTTTCGCTTGGGAGGCCCTCCGGTAGCAACGCTCCGCCTGCCGCCATTCGTCGCGCAGAAAGTAGGCCGTACCCAACTCGGTCCAGGCCTCATAATCCAGCGGATCCCGGTTGACGACTCCTTCCAGAAGCTGGATTGCGGCGGCTGGATTCCCTTGTTGGATGCTCTGCTGCGCTTCATCGAAACGAGCTTGCTCTTCTTCGGGACGCGAGTACACGGACGTCGACGGAGGCGGCTTCCTCTCGGGCAGGACATATTCAAGTTCAATGTCTTTCCGGATGTCGTCCTTCTTAAACTCCATCAGGATGAACCGTTCCTCGTAGACGACTTGATTACCCCAAAGAACCTCGAGAATGTACTCTCCGTTACCCACCCCGTTAAACCGGTAGCGACCGCCGGCCGTGACGGTGTCACGCGCCACGAGCCTGGTGGAAGTACCGTCCTTGAGTAGGACCTGGAAGGTCCGCCCCAACTCCACCGGCACTTCGTCGGCACCTTTCACCTTAAGGTCCCCGAAAAGGATATGCCCGGTACCCTGGCACCAGGCTTCAGGCGAAAAACCGACCACGACGACCAGAACGGAGGCAAGGAGAAAAGACAACCCAACTCTGCTCGCAAGAGGCCAATCCAGACGATTCATTGTAAAGACCAACTTTCCAGCTCAGTTTAGCAGGAACCGGGGTGATCACAGAGGGAGAAGGGCATAGACGATCTTTCCCCCACCATCCGGCAAGAGTCTTCCGACTCTTCAACCTTCTCAGCGGGTCCTCAGTCGGGAGCTTGTCTATTTCGGTACCATCCACGCACTCATTCGGTGAAGCAGGCCAGCGTCAACTGTCCGGGTTCCACACTCAGGAACTCGACGCCTTCGGGAAGCCTCAACCGCTCGCGTGCATCGGGTGTTTTGACCAAGCGATCCCAAAGGAGGTGCAACGTCGGCCCGGGGACCGGAAGAGAACCGATCTTGCCCGACAAATCAAGCAACTCCAGGTAACCCCCGTCAACCGTCGGGATCCCCTCGAGCTCCAGCGACAACTCTTTACCGTAAAGTCGGAAGCGAAGGTGTGCCCGCAAGCGGTCGAAAAGCAGCTTGATGCGTAAATCGGTCACTTGGATCCCCTGCGAATCGGTCTCCGACTGGTCGGAGGACGCGGCTTCGCGGCCCTGCTCCGGTTGGGGCGTCTCCTCTTCCTCCTGCCCGATCTTCCGGTTCCACTGGGCTAAACCTTGTCGCAGCCAGGCATTTAATTCTCCCTCCGAAAGAGTGATTTCGGTGCGCCGCCGGTGCTCCAAACCGTTCTCGAACCGCTGAATCTTGCTGAGCGCACTTTCCAGATCGGAACGCCCGGCGAGAACCACAGGGGCTGGAGCTGGGTTGAACAATAGATAAAGAACCATGACCGCGGCGATCATCACAAACCAGCGGGCCACACGCAGGGCGAGTCGCCCGGGCGGCAGTGCGTCTCTTCCCGCAGGTAAAGGAGGGGGGTCGGGCGGTACCTGGGAGCGATGACGGTACTTCGCAAGAACGATACCGCACCTTGGACACTCCACACCGTCCGGAGGGATCTGGAACCCGCACTTGGGACAAACTCCAAAAGGCATGCGCAGTCTCCTGCTAATCGGTGAAAATATCGGCAGTTGAAAAGACGACTTTAGAGGTGTGCCCTACGAAAAAGCGGCCGTCCAGGCTACTATGATCTCCTGGAGTTCGGGGAGCGTTCGAACGGGTAAGCCGCTGCACCGGTTCAACGATGGACGAACCAAAGACATTGGGCGATGCGCCCGGGAGGTTTTCACTATGTCTGCATCACTACCGAAGCGAATTGGAGTCATGACCGGAGGCGGCGATTGCCCTGGACTCAATGCGGTCATTCGAGCCGTCGCCAAGCCCGCTATTTTTGCGGGAATCGAAGTGATCGGAATCGAGGACGGCTACCTCGGTCTTATTCAGGATCGCATGCGCCCTTTAGGATACGAAGACGTCTCCAACATCTTGACCCGGGGCGGCACGATTTTGGGCGCCTGCAACAAAGCCAACCCGGCGGCTTACGCGGTTCCCGACGGGAAAGGTGGCTGGGTCAAGAAGGACGTTCGGGATCAAGTTGTCCGTCACGCCCGGGACGCCAAGCTTGAGGTCATCTTCGTAATCGGCGGTGACGGAACCATGAGTGGGGCCGCCCAACTCCTTGACTTGGGACTGCGGTTCATCGGGGTCCCAAAGACCATCGACAACGACCTCTGGTCCACCGACATTACTTTCGGGCATGACACCGCCGTGACCACGGCGGCCGAAGCCCTCGACAAGGTACACGACACGGCCAGCTCTCATCACCGCGTCATGGTAGTGGAACTCATGGGACGGTATGCCGGCTGGCTGGCGCTGCACGCCGGAGTGGCCGCCGGAGCCGACGTGATCCTCGTCCCGGAGATACCGTTCGACATCGAAAAGGTGGCGGCGAAATGTTCCGATCGCAGTCGCTACGGACGTAAGTTCACCATCATTGCGGCGGGAGAAGGCGCCCGACCTGTGGGAGGTGACGTGTTCGTCGATCGCCACGACGAGAGTTCACCTGATCCCATTCGGCTAGGGGGCGTCGCCCGCTGGGTCAGCCAACAGATCGAACGCCTGACCGGACTCGAATCCCGCTTCATCGTTCTTGGACACGTCCAGCGGGGCGGTACCCCCACGCCGTTCGATCGCGTTCTGGCGACTCGCTTCGGACACCAGGCCTTCGAACTTCTACGGCAAGGTCGCTACAACGAGCTGGTGGTAAGCCGGAAGGGAGAACTTCACTCCGTCCCCATAGCCGACGTGGCGGACAAAGTACGGCAGGTTCCCCTCAACTACTCCGTCCTGCAGGCCGCCCGCGGGGTGGGGACCTCCTTCGGCGACTAGTGCATTCGAAGGGCGAAACAACGGGCCGATCGCTTGCCGCGTACCCGTTCCGCGTTCTGCGTACGAGGTACGACGTACAGCGATGGGACCGCAGGTCTCCGCGCCTGCGACCGGCGGTAGGTGGTCCGACCATTCGCCTCGCCCGCCGAGACGATCGTTTTACCGGTCCGGCAATCTCCCCACGGACTGAGTCGGACAACACGCGGGACCGGGAACACGCCACGCAGTACGCCGTACCCGGTACGCGGATCGCGCCGGTTTACTCCCCGCCGGAGCTCAGTTAACCTTCCCAAGTAAGGAGTTTGACATGAACAGAACCCGCTCCGCACTCGTAACCACTGCATCGTTGGTACTTCTCCTTTCGGCCGCACCGTTCTTACCGGCGGCTTTCCAAGTTCAGGCCGCCGTTTTGCCGCAACAACTGCTTTGCGAATACCTGGAGCATCCTTTGGGCATCGACGTTCAGCCGCGCTTCAGCTGGCGGTTGACGGGTGATCGCTTCGGTGTGTCGCAGAATGCGTATCAGCTCCAAGTCTTCAAGGAAGGAGAGTCGAATCCCCTTTGGGACTCCGGGCGTGTACAGGCGTCGGATTCCCATCTGGTCGCTTACGCCGGTCCCGCCCTTCAGTCGATGCAGCGGTATCGCTGGCGGGTCAAGGTCTGGGACGAGCGAGGTAATGCTTCTGAATGGAGCTCCGAAGCATGGTTTGAGACGGGATTACTGCAGCCTTCCACGGAATGGCAGGCCGAGTGGATCAGCGCCCCCTGGGGACGAGACGGAGAAGAGGCGCCTTCGCCCTATTTCCGCCGTGCTTTCAGTACGCAAAAGCAAATCCGCCGAGCCCGCCTTTACATCACCAGCCTCGGTCTCTATCGCGCCGAAATCAATGGACGACCGGTTACGTCGGACGTCTTCACGCCGGGGTGGACCAGTTACCACAAGCGCCTTCAATACCAAACCTACGACGTGACCGTCCTTCTGGAGGAAGGTGAGAACGCCCTCGGAATCTACTTAGGCGACGGATGGTATCGAGGGTACCTGGCTTGGGCCGGCCGGCGGAACGTCTACGGCAAGCGCCTCGCCGTCTCCGCTATGCTGCGTATCGAGTACTCCGACGGAAAGCTCACGACCGTCGCTACGGATTCCTCTTGGCGCTGCCGGGAAGGTGCCATTCGGACTTCGGACATCTACATGGGTGAGGTATACGACGCCCGGCTTGAGATGCCCGGCTGGTCGACCGCTTCCTTTGACGACGCCGACTGGAAAGCCGTGGAAACGCTTGATCCGCCCCAAGCCCGCCTGGTGGCCCCCGTCAGCCCCCCGGTACGCCGCGTCGAGGAGATTCGACCTCGGGCGATAATCCAAACTCCTGCAGGCGAAACAGTGGTCGACATGGGCCAGAACATGGTGGGATGGCTCCGTATCCGCGTCCGAGGTCAGGCGGGCGATCGGGTCGAGATCCAGCACGCCGAGGTCTTGGACAAGGAGGGCAACTTCTATACCGAGAACCTCCGCTCCGCCAAGCAGACCGACACCTATATTCTCCGGGGGGAAGGTGAGGAGATTTGGGAACCCCACTTCACCTTTCACGGGTTCCGTTACGTCAAGATCATCCAATGGCCGGGAACCCCGGCGCCGGACGCCATAACCGGCCTCGTCGTACATTCCGCCCTGCCGGTTACGGGGTCTTTTCAGTGCTCCGATCCCGAGATCAACCAGTTGCAGCACAACATCGTGTGGGGACAGAAAGGCAACTTTCTAGACGTGCCTACCGACTGTCCGCAGCGGGATGAGCGTCTCGGCTGGACCGGAGACGCTCAGGTCTTTTTCTCCACCGCAGCGCTGAACATGAACGTAGCCGGATTCTTCCACAAGTGGCTGGCCGATCTGGCCGTGGACCAGCTGGAGGACGGGCGCATCACTCACGTCGTGCCCAACGTCTTGGGCGACGGTGCCGGCTCCGTGGGATGGGCCGACGCCGGCGTAATCATCCCTTGGGAACTTTACCTCCGCTACGGCGACCACCGCATTTTGGAGGCTCAATACGACTCGATGCGGCGATGGGTGGACTACATGGCCCGCCAGGCGGGGGAGGACTACCTTTGGACGACCGGCTTCCACTTTGGTGACTGGCTCTCGGCAACCTACAACGATCCGTCCTTCCCGGCCGCCGTCACCGATAAGGACTTTCTGGCTACGGCGTTCCTCGCGCATTCCGCCGATCTTCTGGCCAAGACGGCGGAAGTGCTCGGCCGAAAAGACGACGGCCGGCGGTACCGGCAATTGTTCGAGTCGGTTCAGGCGGCCTTCCAGCGGGAATTTATGACCCCCACCGGACGACTTTCGCCCAACTCGCAGACCGCCTACGCCGTCGCTCTGCGCTTCGGACTGATCCCCGAAGGGCTGCGTCAGGCCGCGGTCGACCGCTTGGTTCAGGATATCCGGGCACGTGACAATCATCTGTCCACCGGTTTTCTCGGAACCCCTCACCTCCTGCACGTCCTGTCGGAGAACGGGCGCCTCGACGCAGCCTACACCCTACTGTTTCAGGATACGTATCCGTCGTGGCTGTACCCGGTGAAAAGGGGAGCCACCACGATCTGGGAACGTTGGGACGGGATCCGCCCCGACGGGACGTTTCAGGATCCCGGGATGAACTCGTTCAACCATTATGCTTACGGCGCCGTCGGCCAATGGTTGTACGAGAACGTAGCGGGAATCCGACCTGATCCGGACGGTCCGGGCTACCGCCGTTTCGTCTTGGCGCCGGAACCCGGCGGCAAGCTGACTTGGGCGGAGGCCACCCTGGACAGCCCCTACGGCAACATACGATCCCGTTGGGAACGTCGCGGCAATCAGCTCGTCTTGGAGTTTCGCGTGCCCCCCAACAGTCGCGCACGCGCCGTTCTTCCGGAATCGGGCCCGCGGACTCTGGAGGCGATCCGCAACCAGCTTGCGGGAATGTTGCCGGAAAACGCGGTTCGGCTGGAAGCAGGGAAGGTCGTCGTCGATCTACGCCCCGGGGAGTTTCGTTTACAGTATCCGGTGACCGCGCCCCAGTTAGAGTAGGATGAAGATTCTGGCGTTCAGCGATTTGCACCGTAATCTCTCCGCGGCCGAATCGATCGTCAGGCGCTCAGCCGCCTTCGACGTGGTGGTCGGCGCAGGCGATTACGCCACCGTGCGCCGGGGTTTGCCGCAGATCATCGAAGTGCTCCGGCGCATCGAACGGCCGGTCGTCTTGGTTTGCGGCAACAGTGAAACCGATCTCGAACTGCGGGAGGCCTGTCGCGGCTGGCCCCAGGCTCATGTCCTGCACGGCACGTCGGTCACCATCGACGGCGTCCCCTTCTTCGGTCTCGGGGGAGCCGTTCCGGTCACGCCCTTCGGACCCTGGAGCTACGATCTGAGCGAGCAGGAGGCGGAAGCTTTGTTGCAAGACTGCCCGTCCGGCGGAATCCTGGTGACCCACTCGCCCCCCAAAGGGTTGTTGGACCTTTCCTTTTCCGGACAAAACCTGGGCAGTACGGCCATCCGCGCGGTGGTGGAGCGAACCGCCCCCGCTCTGGTCGTCTGCGGCCACATCCACGAGAGCGGCGGTCGATGGGCGCGGTGGAAAAGTACGGTGGTGCTGAACGCCGGTCCGGCCGGGATCGAGTGGGAACTCGAACCCTAGTCCCCCGGGAAATGACGACGGGCTCATTACCGCCTTAACTTATTGAAAAGAAAGTCCGAGAAAGGAGTTTGGAACGGTTGTCTTTCGGAGATGAGGAGCCGAGAACTCTTGGAACGGGCAACGGACAATCGGGCAAGAAGGCCCATGGGGATGTACGGCCTGGGATAGATTCTCCGCACCCACAAACCAGCTGACGTTGCCTTTACCGAGAGCAAGCGTTTGGCTGCGGAAGATCAACCTGAAACCTGAACCGTACAATACCTCGCCCACTCTCGGCGCCTCGAACGCGGCGATTCCTCCACCGCCCCTCACTCGGTCACAGGGTTGATTAAAGAACCGACGGGCGGTATGGAAATCCGCACTTCGTCTCCCGCTTCCAAAGAAAACTCCTCCGGAGGCAGGATGCCCGTCCCCGTCATCAATAAGCACCCGCGAGGAAACATCAGCTCTCGGTAGAGGTATTCGACCAGCTGCGTAACGGGGCGCTGGACGGCCCCATAGGTGCTGGAGTCCTGGAAGACCGTCTCTCCTCCCCTCTCAACCCGGATTCGGATCGGCGTTTCCGGCGGCAATTCCTCCGTCGCCACCAAAATCCCCGGACCTACGGCACAGCTACCCTCGTAGATTTTTGCCTGGGGTAGATAAAGTAGGTTCTCCGCGACCAGGTCCCGAGCGGTTACATCGTTGCCCACGGTGTATCCCACCACGCGGCCGCCGGACGAAAGCACCAGGGTCACCTCGGGCTCGGCAACATGCCGGCGGCTGTCTCTTCTGATGCGAATAGCTTCGCGGTGCCCCCGCACGCGATAAGGGCTCGCCTTAAACATCAGATCGGGACGCCCGGATTCGCACACCGTTCGATACAGGGGGGCGTCCCTCGACTCATCCAGCGTCCCGCGACCACGCAAGCCAGCCTCATAACCGACTCCCGCCGCCCAAACCTCCTGTCCGGCAACCGGCGGCCGCAGCTCAAGGCTGCCGGGTGTCGCCACGACCAAAGCTTCCATGTCCTCCGCGGACAAGTTCTGCAAGTGCTCCGGCAGGTTGTCCCGGCTGACCAGAGCATCCCAGCTGTCCCATAACAAGTAGAAGCTGCCGTCCTTCTCCAGGACCGCACCGTTCGTCGTCCGGTACAAACGCATCATCGTCTCCGTCTCTCAGGGCGCACCAACGGTCTCCCTTATCGAGGGTCGCGGAAAATGGCGCTCCCACCACTGCCGGGCCCGTTCCTGTGTCCACGGATTCGGTAACGTGACGGCCGAGAGAGCCTGCAAAACTTCTTCCGCGTTCTGCGGCCGGTCCTCCGGTTTCTTCTCCAGGCAATGCATGATCAACCTTTCCAGCTCAGCCGGAACTTCCAGTTCGGCCCGTTGGGAAATCGGCAACGGCGGCTCCTGCAAGTGCTTGAGGATCACCTGCATCGCCGGACCCTCCTCAAAAACGGGCTTCCCCACCAGGAGCAAATAAGCGACGCAGCCCAAGGAATAGACGTCGCTGCGCGGATCCGCCCGGCTCGCATCCAGCACAACCTCGGGCGCCATGAAAGCCGGAGTACCCGTCACCGATCCGGCCAGAGTAAGCCGCGTGTCCTGAGAGCTCCCTACGTGCTTTACCAACCCGAAATCCAAGACCTTCACAAAATCATAGTGCAAAGCATAGCGGCACGTATAGAGATTCGCGGGCTTTACGTCCCGGTGAACCAGACCCTGCAAATGCGCTTCCGCGAGCGATTCACAGGCCTGGCTGAGGAGAAATATCACCCGCTCGGCAGGCATCGGGCCAAACCGTTCCACCACCGTCTCCAGATCGAGCCCGTCGAGCAACTCCATAACGTAGTACAGCGTTCCGTCCTCAGTCACTCCGAAGTCGTAGACCTGAACGGTATGAGGCGACCGCAAGCCGGCCATGGCACGCGCCTCCCGCTCGAACCGGCTCACCACGGCGGCGACGGTTTCTTCCGGTCCCTGCAGCGCCTCCGGTCGAATCAACTTGATCGCGGCCGGTCGCACCAACATCTGATGCTCGGCCCGCCATACCTCGCCCATACCTCCGGAGCCGATCCGCTCCACTAAGTTGTACTGCCCCAGTTGACGGGCGGCTGTCGCCTCGCGACGTAGGCTGTACATTACATGCGATCCGTAAATGACGGTGACGATTCCAAGCACCAAGAGCAACACGGACGTACTCAGATGCTCGTACGTCCACAGCTCACCACAGGCCTGGGCAAACTCACGGTTCATCTGGTAAACGAAGAGATTAACCGCCGGAGCCAACAACCCCAAAGGAATCACAACCCAGGCGGCGGTCTTCCAGTCGTGGGGGACGAACAGTCCGTAAACCACCATCAACAGGAAGTAGGCGAAGAAAACCGTCCGCACCACGGCCAACGCCATTCCCGGATCCCCGCTCTGGACCTCGCCCATGACTTGGTGATAGTGCGTGAAGCCGATAAGCAAGGCCGCAAACGCAAATCCCACAATCTCGATCGCCCTCAGCTGCCGCCAACTTAGGGAACGCTCTGAGCGCAAGAGAAGCAAAAGGCCCAACAACAACAGCAGGACACCCACATGCGCCCAAAGCACCTGCCCGCGGTACAAACTGCCGTCTTGCACTCCGACCATCCACCCGATCAGCTCCCTGAGGCCGAGTAACACCGAGCCGAAGGCCAGCACGGCAAAGGCCGACCTCAGTCGACTGCGCAACAAGCTCTGTCGCTGCACAAGCGTCCCGAACCCGCCCGGGGTCACCAGGGCGACCCGCGCAAGAGAATGGTGGAAACCCATCGCAACTCTATTCTGACCTACCGGTTGAGGGCGTGGCAAACAGAGCGGCGAGCAGGGTACCGTGTACGGCGTACCCCGGCACGTTACCCGCGCCCTCCGGCGTGCTCCAATTCCAGTCGACCGCCCCGGATGCTCCGGCACAACACGCACCGCACGGTTACGCGCACAGACGCCCCTCATACGGCCGAGACGCCCCGATCCGGCTGGGACGGTTACGTCCGTGATACGCGGCACCTGTTGCGGGCCCGGCGGCTGCCAATGACCGTCACCGAAGACGTAAGTCGCAAAGAGCCGGCCTCAGAGGTTTGACGCCGTGCGGCGTCAGTAACTCGCACAACGAGGCCTTCGATACATTTCCCAGGGCCGCGGAAGGGCAGTCAAACCTTCCGGGATTTCCAGGGTCGCCCCGAACATTTTCGGACTCCCGGGAAAACAGCCCCCTTCATGAAGATATCTTTGAAAGGCACCGACGAATCTCCTCGTAACCGACGATAGGGGCCCTAACCTTACTGCTCTCCGGCAACCACCCATCGTGAAACCCGAAACCTGAAACTTGAAACCTGTAACATGGCCTCCGAACTCCGTTTTTGGGTTTGATGCCGCTTCTCCCCCGGGTATAATCGCTCCTCGCTATGGCCGATGAGATAGTGGCGTATCTGACTGATGACGGGAAGCCGATTCCAGGTGTCGACCCTCCCCCCCTTGAGCCCGCCGATCTTTTAAGCCTGTATCGAACCATGTTTTTCAACCGCCGCTTCGACGAACGGATGATCCGGTTGCAACGGCAGGGTCGCATCGGTTTTTTTGTCGGGTCGATCGGGGAAGAAGCCGCGATCATCGGCAGTGCTTACGCTTTGCGGCCCCAGGACTGGATCGTCCCCTGCTATCGCGAGGCGGGGGCCGCCTTCTTGCGCGGTTTCCCCCTGAGGGATTTCCTCTGCCAGGTTTACGGGAACTGCGAGGATCCCATCAAGGGACGCCAGATGCCTTGCCACTGGGTTTGCGCCCGGCTGCACCTAGCCTCGGTTTCAAGTCCCGTCGGCAGTCAGATCCCCCACGCCGTTGGAATCGCCATGGCGGCCCGGTTGCGAGGCCTCGACGAAGTGGCCCTCACGTATTTCGGCGACGGGGCCACGTCGACGGGTACGTTCCACGTCGCTTGCAACTTTGCCGGAGTTTTCAAAGCTCCGGTGGTGTTCCTGTGCCGGAACAACCAATACGCCATCTCGGTACCGGTGGCCCTGCAAACCGCATCCCGCAACCTGGCCGTCAAGGCCGAAGCCTACGGCATCCATGCGGCTTTGGCCGACGGTAACGACGTCTTGGCCATGTATGCCGTCACCCGGGAGGCGGTCGAGCGGGCCCGGCGGGGAGAAGGCGCCACCTTGGTGGAAGCGCTGACCTACCGACAAGGTGCCCACACCACGTCCGACGACCCGCGGGCTTACCGGAGCGACGAAGAAGTCGAGCAGTGGCGGAAGAAAGACCCCCTTCTTCGCTTTCGAAACTACCTGGAGTCGTTGGGACTGTGGGACAGTGAACAAGAGACGCTGCTTGAGAGGAAACTCGAAGATGAGTTCCAGGAACTCGTCACCCAGGTGGAACCCCTCGGCCCGCCGGCACCGGAATCTCTTTTTGAAGACGTCTACGAGACGATTCCCTGGCACCTAGAGGAACAGCGCGACTGGTTGCGCGAGTCTCTAATGTACGAAGCCACAGAACCAGGCTTATAGCGGAACGAGTGAAGTCATGCCGACTCTCAACTTGCTGCAAGCTGTGAACGACGCGCTACGGGTCGTAATGGAACAAGACGACCGGGTCGTGGTATTTGGCGAAGACGTGGGAAGATTCGGTGGAGTCTTCCGGGCGACACAGGGGTTGCAGGAGCGTTTCGGAGCCGACCGCGTCTTCGATACTCCTCTGGCGGAAGACGGCATCGTCGGCGTCGCCGTGGGAATGGCTCTGAACGGCTTGCGCCCGGTCGCCGAGATCCAGTTCGCCGATTTCGTTTATCCTGCCTTCGACCAACTGGTCAACGAGGCCGCCAAGATGCGCTACCGCTCCGGCGGCCAGTTTTCCTGCCCGATCGTCGTACGAATGCCTTACGGAGGAGGCATCCGGGGAGGGCATTACCACTCTCAGAGTCCCGAGGCGTACTTCATCCACACCCCGGGCCTGAAGGTCGTCATCCCCTCCAACCCATATGACGCCAAGGGCTTGCTGATCTCTGCGATCCGTGACAACGACCCGGTAATCTTCATGGAGCCCAAGCGGTTATACCGCGCCGTGCGGGGAGACGTTCCGGAAGGCGATTACAGCGTCGAGCTCGGGAAAGCCGCCACCGTCCGTTCGGGTAGCGACGTCACTTTGATTGCGTATGGGTCCATGGTTCACACCGTGTTAGAGGCGGCCGATCGAATGGCACAGGATGAGGGCCTCAGCTGCGAAGTCCTGGACTTGCGGACACTCCTCCCCTTCGACATCGAGGCGGTCTTGACCTCCGCCCGCAAGACCGGCCGGGTTGTCATCGTCCACGAGGCGCCTCGTACGTGCGGTTTCGGGGCGGAGTTGGCGGCCACGATCTCGGAAAAGGCGTTGCTTCATCTCCAGGGACCGGTACTGCGCGTCACCGGCTTTGATACGCCTTTTCCTTACACCTTGGAGAATGAATACCTGCCCAACTACCGTCGGATTTTGCCGGCCGTCAGGAAACTGATGGAGTATTAGTACTTACCATGAGCTACGAATTTCCGTTACCCGACATCGGAGAAGGCGTGGTCGAAGGAGAAATCGTCCGCTGGCACGTAAAGCCCGGAGACCGGGTACAAGAGGACCAGCCGTTGGTGGAGGTCATGACCGACAAGGCGACTGTGGAAATCCCGGCTCCGGTGGCGGGAACGATTCTGGAGTGTCGAGGCTCGGAGGGCGATACGGTGGCGGTGGGAGCCACCCTGGTGGTGATCGAGCCGACGGAAGGCGCCACGCTTCCGCGGACGATGCATCCCGGCGGTCGGGAGGTCGGACAACCGGTGGTTGCGGACGCGTCGAAGCATTCCGAAGAGCCGGCCCACAACGAGAAGCCGCGAGAGATCTTGGCTACGCCCGCCGTCCGGCGCATGGCCCGTTCGCTGGGGGTGGACTTGGCGGCGGTGCAGGGAACCGGTCCGGGGGGGCGTATCACGGAACCCGACGTGGAAGCCGCCGCTCGAGCCGCCGCGACCCCGGAGCCCACTCTCGGCGGGGGGGCGACGCCCTCGTCCCCGATCCCGGGGCAGTCTATCCCCTACCGGGGCGTCCGCCGAGCCATAGGTCGGAGGCTCAGTTTGGCGCACCGAAACGCCGTTCAATTTACCTACATCGAAGAGGTCGACGTCACCGCGCTGGTGGAATTGCGGGATCGCTGGGTGGCCGACCATCCCGCCGTACCCCTGACCTACCTTCCGTTCATCCTGAAGGCCGTCGTCTCCGGACTGCAGCACTTCCCGACTTTGAACGCCGTCTTGGACGAAGAGAAGGAGGAGATACGGCTCCTGGACCGCTACCACCTAGGCATCGCCACCGCCACTCGGCAAGGGTTGCTGGTACCGGTGATTCGCGACGTGGACCGAAAGAGCCTTCTCGAGTTGGCCGGAGAACTATCCCACACGATTGAGAACGCGCGTGAGGGAGCACTGAGACCGGAAGATCTCAAAGGAAGTACGTTTACCGTCACCAGTCTCGGCCCTTTGGGAGGTATCGCCGCAACTCCGGTTATCAACTACCCGGAAACCGCCATTCTGGGGATCCATAAGATTGAGCCGCGAGTCGTGGTTCGAAACGGGGAGATCGTCATTCGGCAAATGATGAATCTCTCCCTCACGGCCGATCACCGGGTCGTGGACGGACTCGGCGTAGCGCAATTCATCCATCACGTGACGCGTTTGCTGGAAACGCCGGCCCTGCTCTGGCTGGAGGTGGAACGGGCGGAGCTACCTCAATCGGCGCCCGACACCGGGTCTACTGATTGACCTTGATCCGCAACTTGGGAAGCTCCAGCATCACCTTGGAGTACGGAGGAATGCTGTCGATGAGCCACACGTTCCCTCCAATGACGGAATCATGCCCGACCACCGTTTCGCCTCCGAGGATCGTAGCGCCCGCATAGATCACCACGTTGTCCTCGATGGTGGGGTGCCGTTTCTTGTGTCGCATCGCGTCGGCACCTTCCTTGAAACTCAGCGCTCCAAGAGTCACCCCCTGGTAAAGCGTGACGCGGTTCCCGATCTCGGTGGTTTCCCCGATCACCACGCCCGTACCGTGGTCGATAAAGAACCGCTCGCCGATACGCGCCCCAGGGTGAATATCGATCCCCGTAGAACGATGGGCGTACTCACTCATGATCCGCGGAATCAACGGCACGCCGAGCCGGTAGAGCCGGTGAGCGATACGATGCACCGTGACCGCCATCATACCGGGGTAACTGAAGATGACTTCATCGACGCTTTTCGCGGCCGGGTCTCCGTCGTAAGCCGCCTGCGCGTCCAGAGCCAGAAGCCCGCGCAAGCGGGGAATGGAACGCAGAAACTCCATGGTCGTCTGCTCCACCCGCTCAAAGCAGCCTTCCTCAGAATCCATTTCTCCGGAGCATTGCCATGCTTTGAAGATCTCCTCGGTCAGGAGCTCGTGGACCTCGTACATCAGTTCACCGGCGTAATAACGAACGTTCCCGCGGCCCACATACTCCTTACCGAAGAAGCCGGGAAACAAGATCGCCCGAAGGCGATCGAGTATGCCAATGATCTTGTTCTCGCTCGGTAGCGGTGTCTCGCCCAAATGGTGCAGACGGGGTCCTTCCTCCTGGTAGGTGGAGGTAACCGCCTCAATGATCTCCGGAAGCTGTGCCCGCGTTTTGAATTTCTGAAACATGATTTACCTGCTCTTAACGAATCGACCAGCTGATCAACTTATTGTACTCTCAAGGAGTTCGCTACATTTTCCCAGGCCGCCGCGGGGCGTTTCGGGAGGCCTCCCAAAAAACTGTGGACACAAGAGAACAAGACGACATTTCGCCTCCTGACTGGTTTACCGCGCCCGAATGGGTTGAGCGGCTCCTGAATTGGTACACCAAAGCAAAACGTCCCCTTCCCTGGCGGCGGCAACCCGAACCTTACCGAATCTGGGTCTCCGAGGTCATGCTGCAACAAACCCGCGTAGAGACCGCGTTGCCCCACTACCAACGCTTTCTCGAAGCTTTTCCACGCCTGGAGGACCTGGCTGCCGCACCGGAAGAGGAAGTGCTGCGTCTGTGGTCCGGTCTGGGTTATTACCAACGAGCCCGGCGCCTGCACCAGGCGGCTCGGCTCGTGTACGAGCGGTACAAGAGCGAGCCACCCCGGGAGTATGAGATCTTCTCGCGATTACCCGGCGTGGGTCCCTATACGGCCGGCGCCGTCCTCTCCATCGCCTACGGGCTACCGGTCCCCGCCGTGGATGGAAACGTTAGGCGGGTCTACTCCCGCCTTTTGGGACTCGCGGAAAGTCTTCCGCCGGGGCACTGGACTCGGTTGGCCCGCCTACCCTTCTCCGGCGGCCCGGCCGCCGGTCGGCCTGGAGACTTCAACCAGGCACTCATGGAGCTGGGAGCTCTGGTGTGCCGCCCAGCCGCTCCGCGGTGTGGGGAATGTCCACTACAATCTCTTTGTGCAACCGGCATCGGTTCTTGGGTCCCATCGACGACGAGCGCCCGTTCCAAACGTTCTGAACCGGTCCACTGGGTCGTTTTCTTGGTCCGGCGGGACGGGAAGTACCTGATGCACCGCAGGCCGCCGGAAGCCCTTCTGGGCGGTCTTTGGGATTTTCCCATCCGGGAAGGCTGTGATCGTCCGGAGAGCCCTGTCCGCCTGTCGGATTCTCCAGCGGACTTGATTCTTCGCCCGACGGGCCGGCTCGGCACGGTGCGACACGCCATCACCTTTCGTAGGCTGCACCTGCACGTATTGCCCTCCGAGCTGTCGTCGCCCGCCCCCGCTCCGTGGACTTGGGTCCATCCGCTCGACGAAGATCTGCCGCGATCGTCCTACGTGGACAAAGTGGTGCGCCTTGCGGAAAAGGGATAGGCGTACGTCGTTCTGCGTTCCCTGTCACCGTACGCAGTACGTAGTACCCGGTACGGCCACGGCCAAGGATTCCCGTGATACAGGGCGCAGGCGTCTCGCCTGCGACCACGGGTAGGCGATTCTCCCACGGTCGCGGCGACGGCCGAGACGGCCGTCCTCCGGCCCGGCTATCTTCCCATGTACCACGCGCCGCACGGGTCACGGGGCACGGGCCACACGAACGGGCACGCCGGCACCTTTTTCACTACAATGGCTCGATCGTGCTTCAGAATCCGACCTTCTCCAGCCCCCTCTTCGGACGTGGGGAAGCGCCCATGTTTTCCAAAAACCCTGAATCCAGCCGGAGGTTAACGAAGTGAATGACCGTCGTGCAGTCTTACTCTCATGCGCTCTTTTGCTTTCCGCGGGGTCCGTCGCGGCGCAAACGAAACTCCTACGGTTCCCCGACATTCACGGCGACGAGGTCGTCTTCTGCTACGCCGGGGACCTCTGGAAAGCCCCCGCGGCAGGCGGCGACGCCGTTCGTCTCACCGCCCACCCCGGCCAGGAGCTTTTCCCGAAGTTCTCCCCGGACGGCGAGTGGATCGCGTTTACCGGCCAGTACGACGGCGACGAACAGGTCTACGTGATGCCCAGTCGCGGCGGAGCACCGCGCCAGCTGACGTACTATCCCGCGGAGGGTCCCCTGCCGCCCCGCTGGGGATACGACAATCAGGTTTACGGTTGGACTCCCGACGGCAAGAGAATCTTTTTCCGCTCCTTGCGCGACACTGACCACCTGGTCACCGAGTCGGCCCTCTACATGGTGCCCCCCGAAGGCGGGCTACCGGAGAAGCTTCCAATGCCCACTTCCGGGGCCGGAGATTTTTCGCCCGACGGGAAACGTCTGGTTTACTCCCCACTATTTCGGGACTTCCGAAGCTGGAAGCGATACCAGGGAGGCTGGGCCCAAGACCTCTACATTTTCGACCCGGCCACGCATGAGATCAGCCCCGTTTCCCACTCGAAGCGCACGGAACGAGACCCTATGTGGATCGGCGATCACATCTATTTCGTCTCGGACCGCGACGACCGGTTGAACCTCTATCGTTTCGATCCCGCCTCGGGAGAGACGACCCAGCTAACCCATGAAACGGTTTGGGACGTGCGCTGGGCCTCCTCCGACAACCGTCGCTACGTCGTCTACGAACTCAACGGGGAACTGAGGATTTTCGACACCCAGACCGACCGGGTTACCGAACCCAAGATCTTTGTACCGAATGACGGCCTGGCTTCACGTCCCTCCCGTTATCCCGTCGCCAATAACATCGAAGATTTCGAGTTGTCCCCCCGCGGAGAAAGAGCTCTCTTCGTAGCTCGTGGAGACGTTTTCACGGTTCCCGCCGAGAAGGGAATTACCCGGAACCTAACCCGATCGTCCAACGCCCACGACAAGCACGCCAGGTGGTCTCCCGACGGAAGTAAGATCGCCTTCATCTCCGACCGTACAGGCGAGGAACAGGTTTATGTCGTCGCCCAAGACGGCGGCGAGCTCCAACAATTGACCGATCATTTTGCGGCCATGCTGTACGCTCCGACCTGGTCGGCCGATTCGACCCACTTGGCCTTTTCCGACAAGGACGGCAAGCTGTACGTGCTCAATCTGGACGACCGCTCGGTAGTTGAAGTCGCCGACGATGAATACGGAGGTATCCGCGATTACACCTGGTCTCCGGACGGACGTTGGCTGGCCTTCAGTATGGAAAACGCCAACGAGTTTCGCTCCATTTATCTCTGGTCCCGGGAGGACAAGGAGCTTCATCGTATCAGCGATCCTTTGTACAACGAGTGGGGTCCGGCTTGGGATCCGGAAGGACACTACCTCTACTTCCTGTCGGATCGGGAATTCGCCCCCCAAATCTCCCTCATAGAGTGGAACTACGCGGGAAATCGGCTGACCGGGGTGTTTGCCTATGCGCTGCAGGAGGACGCGCCTCACCTATTCCCTCCCGAAAACGACGAAGTGAAGATCGAGACCTCGGGCACCGAGTCGAAGGAAGAAAAGGATCAGCAAGTCGAAAGCTCAAACAAACCTGAGACGTCTGAGAAGACGGCGGAGGACAGGGGCTTGAGCCCGGTGACCATCGACCTGGAGGGCTTGGCGGCCCGCGTGATTCGCGTTCCGATCGAAGCAGACAACTTAGGCTCGCTTTCGGCGACCAAACAGTACTTGCTCTATACCTCCCAAGGAGCCCCCTTCTATGGACGGCAGCCAGCCCGCCGGCCCCAGGTGAACCTGTTTGACCTGAAGGAACGGAAGGCGGAGGTGTTGGTCGAAGGCGCAAGCAACTATGCCTTAAGCCGCCACGGAAACAAGGTGCTGGTCCGTAAGGACGGCAATTACCAACTGTACGACGTCAAACCGAAGCCGGGATCACCCCAGACGGTCTCCACGGCCGACCTGCAGGTCGATCGCGTGCCGGCCCAGGAGTGGGCTCAAATCTTCGACGAGGTCTGGCGCCGTTACCGTGACTTCTTTTACGTGCGTAACATGCACGGATACGATTGGAAGGCCCTCGGAGAACGGTACCGGGCTCTGCTCCCCCACGTGGCTCACCGGTCGGACCTCAACTACCTCATCAGCGAGATGATCGCTGAACTGAACGTCGGTCACGCGTACGTCGAGGGTGGAGACTACGAGATTCCCGAACGCCCGAAGGTGGGACTGCCCGGCGCCCGGTTCGAGCTGGATAAGGAAGCCGGACGCTACCGGATCGCCCGGATTCTCCCGGGGCAAAACCAGGAGCCGAAATACCGCGCCCCGCTGGCGGAGGTCGGAGTGGATGTCCGGGAAGGCGACTACGTACTGGCCGTCGACGGCGAGGAGCTGACGGGTGGCGACAATCCTTATCGGCTGCTGCGCTTCAAAACCCATCCCGTAACGCTTACGGTGAATTCCACGCCTTCCATGGAAGGCGCAAGAAGGGTTCAGTACACCCCGATTTTCAGTGAAGGGGATCTGCTCTACCTGGAAGAAGTCGAGCGTAACCGTCGGTATGTCGAGGAAAAGACGGAAGGCCGGGTCGGCTATCTCCACATCCCCGACATGGGTGCACCCGGAATCTATGAATTCATCAAGTGGTTTTATCCCCAGATCCGTAAGGAAGGACTGATCGTAGACGTCCGCTCGAACGGCGGCGGTAACGTATCTCAGTGGATTCTTGAACGCCTGGACACGAAACTGCTGGGCACGCGTTTCGGCTATTCCAGTGATCATCCCAGAACCTATCCGTACACGGTGTTCCACGGTCATAAGGTCTGCCTGATCAACGCCACGTCCGCCTCGGACGGCGACATTTTCCCGTTTTATTTCCGCAAAGCCGGTCTGGGGCCCCTCATCGGGAAGCGGACGTGGGGAGGCGTCGTCGGCATCTCCAGCCGCGGGCCCCTAATCGACGGAGGCACCATTTACGTCCCGCTGCAAGGAACCAACGACGACAACGGGAACTGGGTGATCGAGGGTGAAGGGGTGCCTCCGGACATCGAGGTCGACAACGATCCGGCTTCCGTGATCGCGGGGAAGGATCCGCAGCTCGACCGCGGCATCGAAGAGGTCATGAAAATGATCGCGGAGAAGCCCATGCGCCTTCCCAGGCGCCCGCCGGATCCGGTGAAGACCGCAAGGTAACCCGGGCGCGTTTGACCCGGTGAAAGAGCTGATCACGCCGTCAAGTTCGAGCATCCTGCCGGCGTGATCGGCGTTTTCTCCTATGCGACGGCCCCGGGCGGCGACGGGATATCACGACCTATCGACCACAGGGCCCGGACGCCGACCTGCCGTCGAGACCGTTCTTTTGCACACCCGCCCGACACGTCGGCCGGGACGACGTGCCCCTCACAGCAAGCCCGCCGTGGCGAGACGGGCGCGGGCTTCCGAAACGCCGCGCGCCGGCTCCGCATACATACCCAGGCTGCGGGCGGTCTGTACACACTCCGGGTTGTCGTCCAGGTAGAAGACCCGAGACGCCGGCAGTCCCAGATCCCGCAGCGCGTACTCAAAGATTCCGGGCTCAGGCTTCGTTAGTCCGAGTTCGTGGGAGAGGTAGCAACGATCGAAGCGTCGTCCGAAATCGAAATCGTTTCGGATGATTTCCCAGTGCAGAGCGTTGTTGTTGCTTAGACAACCCAACAAATAGCGGCCGCGAAGTTCGTCCAGCAACTCCCAGGCACCCGGAAGCGGTCCACGATCCCAGGTCTTGAACCGCGCCAAAAATTCTTCCGGATCCATGGCCAGTCCCAACTCTTTCACCGCACCCCGGGCAAACTCCTGCAGACCACATTGGCCCCGCTCGAAGCGCATCACCGAAGGTGACTCGAGCCAGAAACGCCGGGCGTCCTCTTCCGTCAGCCGTCCCCGACTCACCTCTACCAGTGCCGGCACACCGTCCCACTGAACCAGCACGCCTCCAAGATCGAACAAGATGCAAGTAATACGGCCTGCCCTGTCGCTGCTCATCGGCGAAATTCTATGACAGAAAGGCGTCTTCCGTGGCGCGTCCCCCGGAGAGCGTGACGGGTGTTTCACCCCGTGGCCGGCTCGCCGGACCGGAGGACGGTCGTCTCCGCCGTCGCCGCAACCACGGGAGAACCGCCTACCCGTGGCCGCAGGCGAGGACGCCTGCGCTCCCCTCCGGAGCGTGACGCGTACAGCGTACGGCGACGGGGAACACAGTACGCCGTACCCACGACGCGCAACACGGGAAACGACCTCCCATTCCGGGTAAGACGCTCTACAACTTGGCTGGGCGCCGGATAACATGCGTGCCGCACCGCACCGATTGCAAGAAATTGGCTCTCGAATTGCTAGAAGACCGAACGACGCTACGAGGGAGGGCTTTCTAAAGCGACCCGGATGCCTTGGGTGAGAACCCGGTTTATGAAACTCTTGGCGGACATGCCCCACCCCCTCTGGGAGTGGGTGGGACTGGTGGCGGTTTGGTCGCTGCTCTTTTCGCCCGCCTTATACCGCCTGGTCCGCCTTGGACTGGAGAACGACGATTACTCCCATGTCGGATTGATTCCCCTGATCTTTGCAGGGTTGCTCTGGCATGAGAGGCACCGACTTTCCTTTTCGTCGGATCCCGTACCGGCCGCTTTTTTCGGTCTCTGCTCCTTGATCTTGCTGGTTCCGGTGCTGCCCGATTTCACCGGTCCGGAAACCCTTGAGCGGCTCTCACTCCAGATCGCGGCCTTCGTCGTCGGCGTGACTGCCTTGTTCGTCTGGCGATGCGGCACCCACGCACTGCTGACGGCGTCGTTCCCCTTTTTCATGCTGCTCTTCTTCGTCCCCTTGCCGAGCTTCCTCTTGCAGCCCTGGATCGACTTGCTGTTGTGGGGATCCACCCACACGACCGATTTCTTCTTCCGGCTGTCCGCCGTACCCTACCTGCAGGAAGGAACCCGCTTTCTATTGCCGAACGTGGCCATCGAGATCGCCGAACAATGCAGTGGCATACGCTCCACCATGGCCTTGGTGATCACCGGGCTTTTGGCCGGCCGGCTTTTCCTCCGGCGCTTCTGGACCCGGGGCCTTCTGATCGCTCTTCTTTTCCCCCTGGCCATGTTCAAGAACGGACTGCGAATCGCGACCTTGACACTTCTGTCGATTCGGGTTGATCCCGGGTTTCTCGAGGGAGATCTCCATCGCCGAGGCGGAATCGTGTTCTTTTTGATCGCCTTGTTGGTTATGGTTGTCATCATCCGGCTTCTGCAGAAGATCGAAGACCGCTCCGTCCGGGGGACGGCGGCGTGTTCGGCCGAACCCGGGGCATGAGAGAAAGGCGGCAGACCGGGTGATCATGTTGAGCCGAGTCTTTTCCCGACTACTGAGCGGCAACCGAACGGCGCATACCCAAATTGGGCAAATCACCACCCAACGTACCCTTACCTTCTCATCATGATTCTCACGGCCATGAGCGATTGACTTTCTCCACAGATAGTGGAACGTTGATTGCTGCTTACCATCCAAGGCAAGGAACCGGCTGCTTATGGAACGGCGACGAACCAGGAGAGTCAAGTATCAGATGAAGAGGGCCCGCTCGGGATGGCGGAAGGTACCGTTTGTCCTGTTGCTGGCGCTTCTGCTGCTGCCGATTGTCGGAACATCGCCGTTTTTCCGCTCCCCGGAGTTTGATTCGGCGCAAGAGCGTCTTGCCGCTTGGTTTCTGGAACAGCTTGGCACCCTGGAACGGGGAAGCGCGCCGGCACGCGAACCGTCCGGTCCGGGAGGCGCCTACTTGCCCGTCCTCGAGCCTTCCTACGCCGCTCTGCAGCAGAGAACCCAGCCCGAACGGATTCTCTCCGCCCTTTGGCCTTGGCAGGTCCGGTCTATCGACGGCGTCTACGACGGACGCTTCGTGGATACATTGGAGGCCTTGCAGAACCTTCCGTCGGGAAGCGAAGACCAGGAACTGTTCGCTGCTTTACTGCGCAATCTTTCCGGTCTGGACCCTCAAACGCCTTGGGACTTCCTCGGGTACGACCCGACCGGACAGGGTTGGTCGGCCGGCCTGCCGGCTCCGTGGCGGGAGTACCTGGAACAGGGCGGGAGTTCTCCCTCGGATCCTCCCCGCCAGAAACCCGCGTACATCGCCGTATTGCCCTTCTTGCCGCCGATAGACGGGGGTCCTATAGACGACGGCCCGGGTGGTGGAACCGTACCGCGCGACGACGATGGGAAGCCGGAAGGGCCTCCGCCGATGAAGGTCCCCGAACCGGAGGCGTGGGTTCTGCTGCTCGTGGGCGTTTTCTCTCTGGTCGGACTGCTCCGAATCCGTCGCGCGTAACGCGTTTTGGGTATCACGAGCATTTTTGCCCGTGATACAGGAGCGCAGGCGTCACGCCCCAATGGTATTTTGACCTCGTGGGTAACGAATTGATCAGGCTCGAAGTCCTCATTCCCGAGGAGCGGATCCGGCGACGTGTCGCGGAACTCGCCGAGGTGATCGCTCGAGACTTCGGCGGAGGGGATCCCATCATTGTCGGGGTGCTCCGGGGAGCCGTCTTCTTTCACGCCGATTTGGTCCGGCGACTGCCGCCTAATCTTCGCATCGACTACCTGGCGGTGGCCAGCTACGACGGAACCGCTCCGGCCGGCGAGATCTGTTTGCTTAAAGACCTGGAGATGCCTTTGCACGGAGAGGACGTTCTTCTCGTCGAAGACATTGTGGACACAGGCGGCACCCTCCAATACTTACGTCGCCTCCTGGAAGCCCGTAATCCACGAACGTTGCGGATATGTTCGCTACTGTCCAAGAAAGCCCGCCGGCGCGTAACGGTTGAAATCGATTACCTGGGCTTTGAGATTCCCGACCGCTTCGTCGTCGGATACGGTCTCGACTGGAACCAGCGCTACCGCAACCTCCCTTACGTGGGCACCTTGCTTCCCGACCACCTCCCGTCTGCAAGCAAGTAGATCCTATTGCGTCCGCCCCGTTTGAGGTCTCTGGATTATCTCCGTCTATGGTAGGATGAGATTCCTCAACGGCGGGTCCGGCAAGCATTAGTCCGCTCCCGGAACTACCGATACCAGGCAGGAGCCAAAACCATGCTTCCTCTGTTCCGACGCAGAAAAGAGTGGGTCCGGTGGGTCATGCTGGCGGTCATCGTGGCCATCGGTATGACGACCGTTTTGCTTTTCGTGGATACACCGACGGGGATGAGAGTTGGCCTAGGCCATCGCGAGGTCGCCAGTGTCGCCGGCCAACCCATCACCGCCGGAGAATTCGGGCGTTACTATCGCCAGCTTTACGAAACCTACCGGCAGGTTTACCAGCTTGACAGGCAGGATCCCAACGTGGTCCGGCAACTGGGAATCGAGCAGCAGGCGCTCAACCAGTTGATCCGCCAGTATGCGGCCGCTTACGCCGCCAGGGAACTGGGACTTCAGGTGCCACCGGACGAGTTGCGCCGGACGATCCTACAGATCTTCTCCAACGACGGAGTTTTCGTAGGCACCGAGCAATATAAGCAGATCTTGCAGGCTAACAACATTTCCGTCAGCGAATTTGAAGCCGCCATGCAGCGCGACCTGTTGGCCGAAAAGCTGCGCGAGGTGCTGACCGACGGCATTACGGTCACGGAGGAGGAACTCCGTCAGGCTTTCGCCGAGACGAACCAGCAGGTTAAGGTGCGTTACGTCGTCTTCGACCCGGAGTCGCTGACCGACGTGGAAGTACCCGAGGAACGGTTGCGTGAGTTTTTTGAGACTCGCCAGGAGGATTTCCGGGAACCGGAGCAGCGCAAGGTGACCCTCGTGAGCGTTTACGTGAGACCTACCGACGTCGAGGTGACGGAGGAAGATATTGCCCGAGAGATGCCCCAGGCGACTGAAGATGAGCAGGTTCACGCCCGCCATATTCTGATCCGGGTGGAGGAAGGCAAGGAAGACGAGGCCCGGCGGAAGGCTGAAGATATCTTACGTCGCCTGCGTTCCGGAGAGAATTTTGAGCGGTTGGCCCGAGAGTACTCGGAGGATCCGGCCTCGGCCGCGAAAGGCGGAGATTTGGGCTTTTTCGGCCGCGGACAAATGGTTCCCGAGTTCGAGCAAGCGGCCTTTGCTCTCGAGCCCGGAGAAATCAGCGGTCTGGTACGGTCTCCTTTCGGTTTTCACATCATTCAAACCTTGGAAAAGACCCGCCCCGGCGAAGCCGCCCGGCGCAGCCAAGCCGAGTTCAACGCCCGCCTGAAGAAGGCGGCCGAGCAATCCAGGGAAATCGCCCAGCAGATTGCTCAAGAGGTGCGTGCAGGGGCAAGCCTGGAAGACGTGGCTGCAAAGCACTCAATCGAGGTCTTTCAGACGCGCTTCTTCAGCGAGGCTGAAGGCGTACCCACGGCCGGCGCCGGCCGTGACTTCACCCGACAGATTTTCGCAGCCCAGACCGGATCGTTGGTTGGCCCTTACGATGCCGCAGGGCGATTTCTCCTCGCGCGGGTCGATGAAGTGAAGCCGTCACGAATACCGCCGCTCGAGGAAATCCGGGAACAAGTGATCGCGCAATACCGCCGGCAAGAGGCCGACCAACTGGCGAGGGATAACGCCCAAGCGTTCTTTCGGGCCGTCACGGCCGAGGGGAAAGATTTCGAGGCGGCCGCCGCGGAGTCGCGACTGAGCCTGACCACTACGGACTTCTTCCGCAAGGGCGTCAACATCGACGACAACCTCAGGTTTTCTCCGGAGGTTCATGATCAGGCTTTCAGCCTTCAGCCCGGCGGCGTAAGCACTCCGGTTTTGGTGGCGGGTAAGTACATCGTCTTTCAGGTCGTGGAAAAGACTCCCTTTGACGAAGAAGCGTTCCAGGCGCAACGTGCATCGATAGCGGAACAACTTGCTCAACAGAAGCGGACCGAGTTCTTCAACGCCTACATCCAGAACATCATCGAGAACCTGCGGAGGGAGAATCTCATTCTGATCAACCAGGAGTTGGTGAGGGATTTGACCGGCTAGAGACGCTGGTAGCTTGGAGACGTTACCGGCAGTCTCCCCTCCCGGTTGCCTTTCCGGGGACCGCTTGCGCGGACGAAGAAACCCTAACGTTGTACCATCGGGTGAGAAACCTCCGTCCGCCTTCAAGACAGGCGGGCCGTCGCCTCTCGTAGTCCCGTGACCAGGGGCATTCACGATTCTGCAGGACGCATTTCTCTGCATGCAAAGGTGGAGAAGGGCCAATCAAGGAGAACCCGGTCCACCTACCTCGAACATCTCACCTTCACCTCTTCCTGAAACTCGAAACCTGAACCCTTCATCCTCATGTGCCTGAAACCTTCTCCGCCGAACGTCCAACTCTCCGGAAACTCGCGACCGCCGTTCCCGGTAGGCGACACGCCGAAACGGCGGACTGTGGAGGCGATTGCCTGAATTATGACGCCGATTTCTGACCGACCCGGTGGGACCCACAACCCCTTCGCCGCCGAAAGCCGAGTGGGCGGTATCTTTGGCCGCGCACTTGGGGGAAGCAGTGTCTCTGGTACGCTGATTGCGTACCAGCACCTACCGTCGGAGGCCGTGTTTCGAGTTTGTTTTGACCTGTGCTGCAGCCGATGTAAGTGAGAGGGCGAAGCTGTGTCGGCGGGCAGAAAGACCGAACGGGAAAGGTAATGCCGGTTTCTAAGATACCCATATCGGTGCAGTCGGATCCATCGAGTGGGAGGTGAGGAAATGGCTACGTCCATGTCGAGGGAACCCATTCTGAATGTGCGGGTGTCCAGGGCGACAAAGCGATCTTTGCCTTACGACGAGGTCGCCTTCGAGCAGGCGTTGGTGCTGGAGCGAAAACGCTCGGAACGCTCCGGCAAGCCGTTTCTCCTCGTCTGCGTGGACGTATACGCCGTGCGGGACGACTCGGGCCGGCTGGATCCAGTGTTCCGAGACCTGCTGTTTTCCGAGCTGGGCTGCATGCTCCGCGAGACGGACATTATCGGCTGGCGGCGGGAAGACCACGTGGCGGGCGCAATTCTAACGGAGCTGGGTAAAGACGCCACACCCGACTTGACGGGCTTCATCGAGCAAAAAGTGGAGCAATGTTTGGCGAGCCGGCTTCCCGCGTCCGTCTTCAGCAAGATTCGTGTGCGGGTGTACTTTTTCCCCACCGACCTCGGCAAGGAAATCCCGGAGGAAACCCGCGAGACCTTGTTTCCCGATCTTCAGCCTCGGAAACCTTCCAGGAAAGGTTCGCAAATCCTCAAGCGAATCATGGACCTCTGCGGGAGTTTGGTTTTGCTGGTACTGTTGGCTCCCTTGATGGCTCTGATCGCATTGCTGGTGAAGGCAACCTCAAAGGGACCGGTGTTTTACGTGCAAAGGAGGATAGGGCAATACGGTCAATCCTTTTCGTTCTTGAAGTTCCGCTCCATGTACACGAACGTCGATTCTTCCGTCCACGAGCGCTACATAGACGAGTACATCCGTCAAGGCAAGAACGCGGCTTTCGGTCCGGACGGGAAGGCCATTTTCAAGCTGGTAGAGGATCCTCGGGTGACACCGCTGGGACGCTTTTTGCGCAAAACGAGCATGGACGAGCTTCCACAGCTTTTCAACGTGCTCAAGGGTGAGATGTCGCTGGTGGGGCCCCGCCCGCCCATTCCTTACGAAATCCTCCGCTACGATGTCTGGCACCGGCGGCGGATTCTGGAGGTGAAACCGGGAATCACGGGTCTCTGGCAGGTCTTCGGCCGGAGCCGCACGAGCTTCGACGATATGGTGCGACTGGACCTGCAGTATGCCCGCAACTGGTCGCTGTGGCTGGATCTGAAGCTCCTTCTGTTGACTCCGATCGCCGTTTTCCGCGGCGACGGAGCGTGTTGACGGCGGCGGGTCGAGCGGCGGAGAAGGTTTCAGGTTTCAAGTTTCAGGAGATGGGAGGTCCGTAGTGGTTGGAGCGTCGGGATTTGTGGCCGGGAATGGCGGAGTTGCCTTATAAGAGAGTAGTCTCGTCGGTGACGCAATAGATTTCCTCAGCGGGTTGCCGAGCCTCCCGCCACCCCTTCAGATCCTCGAACCGGCTTACTCTCGGCTTCCTTTGCTGCTGAAGCTCATCCTCCATCACTGAACCATAACGTCCCACCCCACAAAACGGCGAAGCCCTGTTCCTGAAACTTGAAACCTGAAACCTAAGACGCG
>Ga0116188_1000357_pt1 | contig 48747 bp, 33 predicted proteins | sample AD_JPNTR2_MetaG_FD_89807 | JGI IMG/M metagenome (GOLD analysis project Ga0116188, IMG submission 89807) | Active sludge microbial communities of municipal wastewater-treating anaerobic digesters from Japan - AD_JPNTR2_MetaG | ecosystem: Engineered > Bioreactor > Anaerobic > Digestate | place...
CGAATCCCACAAAAGTGGAGGAGTGGCCGATCCGGCCGATTTATCGCTACGCCGCCGATGATGAGATGGAGCAACGTGCCGTGTATCCTGAGTGGCGCTGGGTTAACGAACACGAGGGTCTGGCGGTGGCGGATATGAACGGTGACGGAATCGATGACATCGTCGGAGGAGGGCGTTGGTTTGAATTCCAAGAGGGCGGTTTTGTCGAGCATGTTATCGATGCGGGCTACACCTTCACGCGCTGCGCCGCCGAGCAGCTGATTGAAGGCGGCCGCCCCGAAGTTGTCCTAGTAGTTGGCGACGGCGTCGGACCTCTCATGATGTATGAGTGGTGCCAAGGTGTTTGGACGGCGCGGACGCTGCTTTCCCGCGTAGAGAACGGGCATACGCTACAAGTCGTGGATGCCGACGGTGACGGCCGCCTGGACATTTTCACCGCCGAGATGCGCTTGGGAGGAGAGAATCCAGGTGCTAAGGTACGCCTGTTGTTCGGCGATGGTCGCGGCCGCTTTCGTGAGCAGGTAGTGGCGGAAGGGATAGGGGTACACGAGGCCCGTATGGCCGACCTCGACGGCGACGGTGATCTCGACATTCTTGGGAAGCCGTACAACTGGGATACGCCGCGGGTGGATGTTTGGCTGAACATAACCTCCCGTTGAATGCTTTGTGGTGCTCACGATTCCACTGCGCAAGGAGACTTGGGCAACGGCCGAGAGGCGATGATCCCCGATCATTTCCAATGATCCGCGGGAACCCTTGTCGAGGGCGTTGAAGCACCATGGGGTTTCCCGGCGCCGGTTGGGACCGGGCCATGGTGGATGGTTCCTGCTGGGGCTGGTCAAGCAGCGATGTGGACGTGTGACCATGCTGAACCTAGAGAAGTGATTATCGCGGTACAAACAGAGCCCTCGGCAGAAAGTCGAAGCCGTCTGGTATATTCAGCCCTTATGCCGGTAACTAGCAGCAAGGCTTGGAGGTCTGCGGCCGGCCGACCCGAGAATCCAGTTGCCTAACAGCAGGGGATTAGAAGCATTGAGTCGAACCGCTCGGATCGTTCGGCGCTCGGCGCCGGCTTGGTTACTGCTCGGTATTACGTCTATCCTTCTCGCTCTAACCTGCATTCATTTCTTGCAGCGATTCGTCTCCTTTGACGGTGCCATGAACCTCCAGGTGTCTTGGTCGCTGGCTCACGGCGACGGATACCGAAGGACCTATGCCGATCGTCCTGCTTTCCCTCAGGAAGTACAAAGCGGTGCGCCTTTGGTTCTTCCAGCAGCCTTAGTCTTTCGTTGGTTTGGGGTAGGGATTTGGCAGGCGCAAGCAGCCAACGTACTGTACCTGTGGCTCGTTTGTGTCCCGGTGTTTTTGCTGGTACGAAGGCGGTGGGGGCCGACCGCAGGGTTCTGTGGTGTTTTGGCTTTTCTGGTAACCCCGGGCTTTCTCAGTTTTGGGGCGCATGGCTATGGTGAGATTCCCGGCCTGTTTTGGCTCCTTTTGGCTTTGGTGGTCTTCCCGTGGGGATCAAGGGCCGGGATGCTCCGGGTCTTTATGGCTGGGCTGTTCCTTGGATTGTCGATTTGTACCAAGACCATCTTCGCATTGTGTGTTCTCGTTTCTCTAGGGTGCTTCGCCCTGGATCTGGGGAGGAGCCCTTCGCGGACGCCGAGGCGTGCCAAGCCATGGATATTGCTGGGAGTGGGGCTCCTACTTCCCTTCATAGTGATGGAAACATGGAAACTAATGGAATTGGGGGGAATCTCAGCCTACTGCGAGTGGTGGGCGGATCAGCTGGGCGCGGTCTCGAAGCAGGCTGGTTTAGCTCCGGGGTACGAAGACACATCGAGCCGGATGGAGAAGATTTTCGTTCATGTCGAGCGGCTGGGAGGCTATTACCACCTTCCTGCTAGTTTGTTGGTGGTATGGATCGTCGGCCCTATACTCGGCTTATGGACTTCTCGAAGGCAGGTGGATCGAATAAGAGATCTTCCGCTGTTTGCACTGCTGCTCTCAGCCCTACTGTTTTTTGCTTGGTGGCTGGCTCTGACTCCCACCTCCAAGGCGTGGCACCGGCGCATCCTGGTGGGCAGCCTGCTCTTGAATGTCTCCTGGACCTATGTTGCGGCCTTCTTTTGGGAGCGTCTTCACGGCTCACGAAAGTGGTGGCGGAGCCTATTGGCAGGTGCCGGGGTACTCGTAATGTTTTACTTTTTGCGTGTGGACGCAGGTCCGGCCTTGATTTCAGGACCCACACCCTCTCCTGATTTCGAGCGCGCGTTGGAGGCTGTCCGCCGCTTGCCTCCTCAAACATCGGTCTTTGGTTTAGGTTGGTACTCGGCTCCTACTCTCTCTCTCTATGCGGAGCGGCCGTTCCGGGATTTTTTCGGGATTGCCGTCATCGAGTGGGATCCACAAGAGCCCCTGTTCGTCGCTCTTGACGAGCCCGCACTTGCGATGCGCAAGGACACCTGGTTCAGCACTGCATATAGGACCAGGACTCTCCTCCCTAAAGGTTCCACTGCGCAGTTGTTGGAGGTTGACATATCCTCCGCGCGGGTCGAGGTGCCGGCTGATGAGGTCTCGGGCGTACTTACGCACGTCGATCTCACCAGCCGGGACTACGAGTTCTTGGCGGGCGCCTATTCCCACCGCCCGGGACGAGGGCGCTGGTTCTCCACCGACGGGCTGATTGCTTTGCGTTATGAAGGACAAGCGGAGCTGCTGATCTTCATGTTTGCAGAGGATCCACATGCTTATCGGAAGAAAGACGGCACGGTCGTGGAGGTTCGACTCAACGAGTGTCGGCTGGGAACGGTATCCCTTAAGGGTAGGGGCCTGAAAAAGGTTTCTTTTCCCGTGTTGGATTCCTGTCGTCCGCCGGTGGGATCTGTTGTAACGCTGCGACTCCTCAGCAGTGACTTCCTCGATCAGCCGCTCATTCGTGACGACCGAGCTCTTTCCATGCAGTTGCTCGAGGTAGGGTTCGGGACTGGGGAGAAAAGAAACGTTGTTGACCTTGATGCTGCACATTCCGACTCGAAGGAAGGAAGAAGTGTTCTCCTTGAGGTGCACCCCAATCCTGCATCCTTTTGCAGTGGAGAAAGGGGGTCGGTTGAAGTTTCGTGGGATGCGGAACAGATGCTGCTGGGTGGGATCCAGGTGTGGATTGAGGAGGAAGACGGGCGGCGAAAGCTTTGGTTCGAAACGTCCCAACTCAAGGGAAGTAAGACAACCGGTCCTTGGGCTTCTGACGAGATGCAATTTCTGTTAATTGATCCGTCCAGGAAAAGCGTCTTGCGGACCGTCGAGCTCAGGGCTCGTGAGTGCTTTTTCTAGGTCGATGATTGTTGGGGTGCCGGGAACGGCCGGACGGCTCTCGACGCTAGTTGTTGAAAACCACACTCGGGGAGACGCCGGTGGGGGGAGCAGGCTGAATCAGCCGCCGTTACATGGCGACCGGCCGCCGACCCTTGAACGTAAACCCCAGGAAGTAGCCCGCATCTTCCAAGATGTCCGGATAGACCGGAAGGGAGGTCCGCAACGGGGATCAGGGGTTGGCGGATTCCTTGAGCCGTCAATGAAATTGCCCGGTCAGCAGGGCGGCTCGACTGGGCGGGCAGGAGGGAGCCGACACGAATGCCTGCTGAAACAGGACACCATCGCGGGCCACGCGATCGAAGGCCGGGGTCAGTACAGCAGCATCTTCGTAGACTCCCGCGTGAGGCCGGCTCCAATCGTCGGGGATGATCACCAGGATGTTGGAGTGCCGGACCTGAGGGATCTTCTGAGTCTTGCCGGGCCGCAGCCGAAAAGTAGAAGAAGCAGTGTCGGAAGAAAAGACAATTTCCACCGACCGTCCGGCCGGCGTTGCCGTGGACTCTGCTTCCTATGTAGGTTCGACGTATACCCCACTTTCGGTTCCCTTGACCGGTACGATAATCGGCACCCTGGAATCCGTCAACGGATGAATTCGCTGGGGCGGAAGGCGAGCATTTTGCCGTCACGAGTCCGGGACGGAATCAGGGAGGACGATGGTGGTGTTCTCAGAGAGTCTTGTCGTTCGGATGCGCTGCACCGCTCGAGGAGAGGTCAGAACCTCGCTTAACGTAGCGTCGGGCGGTCGTGGTTGCGCCCGATCGGCGTCCGAGATTGGGGCGGCCGAGTTGGATCGTGCAAGGAGCTTTGTTTTGCTTCCTTCGCTTGCGTCTCCCCCGCAGCGGACTTCCTCCCGACAGGAAGGGCGCCGGCTGCCGGCAAGCCATGTCAGCGCGTTGGGTTCGGCAACGGATAACGATGCGCCCACCCTCCGGCAGTGTGGAGGCTATGCCGCTCTACCGAAGCCGGAGCCGATGTCGAGAGCGGCTCGAAGGGCCCGGCCGTTTTGTGCAACCCGCCCTCTCCTCGCCGGGGTGACCGGCATGGTAAGCTTCCCCAAGCATGACTTGTGACAAGGACGATCATCGAGATTCTGAGAACTACTTCGACAAATTGGTGGAATTGATGGATCGCCTGCGGAGTCCGGAGGGATGTCCCTGGGATCGCGAGCAGACCCGTGAGACTCTCAAGCCGATGTTGATCGAAGAGGCTTACGAAGTCCTTGAAGCCTTGGACGGAGACGATCCGGCCGCGCTTTGTGAGGAACTGGGGGACCTGCTGTTCCAAGTCATCTTCCATAGTCGCATCGCCAAGGAACGAGGGGAGTTCGACGCCCGGGAGGTTTGTCGTCGGGTTTACGAGAAGATGGTTCGGCGCCATCCGCATGTTTTCGGCGATGCGAAGTTTGAAACGTCGCAGGAGCTACTGCGCAACTGGGAGGATCTAAAGCGCCAAGAGAAGTCGGAGCGGACGGAGACGCCGGCTCCGGATCGATTGCTGCTGGATGGGATTCCTAAGAACTTACCGCAGATGTATCGGGCCTACCAGATGGGGGCGAAGGCGGCCCGCGTCGGCTTCGACTGGCCGCGACTCGAAGATCTGCGGGAAAAGTTCCTAGAGGAGTTCGCTGAATTGCAGGCCGCCGTTGCGGCGGGGGATGCAGACGGGATTCGCGAGGAAGTAGGTGACCTGCTGTTTTTGGTAATCAACATTGCACGTTATCTTGAGGTTGACCCGGATACCGCACTGGGGCAGGCGAATCGCAAGTTCGAAAGCCGATTTCGAAGCGTAGAGGAGCGATTTCGGGCGCGGGGTGTCGCCCTGAGGGAGGTTCCTTTGGAACAGATGGAGGAGGCCTGGCAACAGGCGAAGCAAAACTCCGAAGAAGGATCTGTCTCACCGCGGACCGACGCGACCGGCGAGGAGCGTTTGGTGCGGGCTACGTTGGAAACCAGCCGGGAGGTGAGGAGATGAGTCAAGAGGAGAAAGAGAAAGGGGACGAACGCGAAGAATCTCAGTCGCGAAGCTTCAAGGTCGAAGACCGAAGGAAGTTGACCAGCGAAGGAGACATCCGGGAGGCGGCCACCGGGGAGCCGGCCGGGACGAGGACTTCAGCAGGGGACTCGGGTTTTAGGGAGTCACCTCCGAGAGCGTCGGGGAGCCGTCCTCCGGTTGATTTTTCAGCGTTCATCATGTCTCTGGCCACCTCGGCCATGGCATTTATGGGCGACGTACCGGATCCGGTCACGGGGCGCCAGGAAGAGAACTTGGAAGAGGCTCAACAGATGATCGACCTTCTCGCGATGCTCCAGGTTAAGACGAAGGGAAACCTCGAGCCGGACGAGCATCGCCTGCTGGACGACCTGCTTTATGAGCTCAGGATGCGGTATCTGGCCAAGTCAAAGGTTGTCAAGCTGTGAATCCGATGTCGCGTATCCTCGAACATGGTCGGTGACGGGAGGTCGACGGGCATCGATGCGAGTCGTTGAAGACCTTAGCCGGATCCCGGCCGACCTTCCTTTTCCGGTTGTGGCGATAGGCACGTTCGACGGCGTCCACTTGGGACACCAAGCCGTTCTAAAAGCCGTGGTGGAGGCGGCCCGGCGGAGGAATGGTACGGCCGTCGTCTTGACTTTCTTTCCTCACCCGCAGCAGATCATCGCCTCAGGGTCGGCACCTCCGCTGTTGCAGACGTTTGATCAGCAGGCCGAGATTCTCGACCGGCTGGGCATAGACATCCTGGTCCGTTTGCCGTTTACGCGGCAGATGTCGTTGTGGACTCCTGAAGAGTTTGTGCAAAACGTGCTGTCTCCACTGGGAATTGAGGAGGTCTGGGTCGGCCGTAATTTCCGTTTTGGACACCGGCGCAGCGGAGATCCCGCAGTCCTCGAAGCCCTAGGGCGGAGATACGGTTTTCGCGTTCAAGCCTGTGCTCCGGTTCTGTTTCGCGGCGAAAGAATTAGCAGTACAAGAATTCGCCGGCTTATCGATCAAGGTCGGGTGGAGGCGGCGGCGCGTATGATGGGAAGGGCTTACGAAATTCGGGGCGATGTCGTGCGTGGAGACGGGCGAGGAAAGCACCTGGGTTTTCCAACGGCGAACGTTCAGCCCGCGAATCTTCTCTGGCCCGCTAACGGGGTTTATGTTTCCGGGGTCGAGTTGGACGGTCATTGGTGGGTGGGAGCCACCAACGTGGGTTTTCGGCCGACGTTACGAGAAAGTTACGGACGGGCTTCGCCGGTTGTCGAAACACATTTGTTGGATTTTTCGGGTGATTTGTATGGGCGGTTCGTCAGGATTCATTTTTGTTGCCGAGTGAGGCCGGAGATTTGTTTTCGGGATCATGAAGCTTTGATCCTCCGGATCAAGGAGGATATCCTTTTTGTCCGCCGGTACGCCGCTCGTCTCGAGCGGACGCTGAAGGACCGGCCGCCGGCATTACAGCCGGGCGCCTGAGGAAGTTCCAGCTGGGCTGGGGGCGCTTGTGACGTACTTGCGCAGTTGAGCGGAGCCTGTCGCCGGCGGTGCGGCGTCACAGGAGAAGGGCATGAGCGACGAGGGGCAAGACACGAATGTGGTTGAGCGGATCGCCGAACTGGCGCGCCTCGAGTTTGCCGAGGACGAGCTGGTGGAATTTGCCGCCGGGTTCCGGCGAATTCTGGAGTACTTTCGCCAGCTTCGGGAGGTGGAAACCGACGACGTTGCACCTACATATCATGCGCTCTTAGGAAGCGAAGCGGGCACACCGTTACGGGATGACGAGGTGCAGGAATCGCTGCCGTCGGAAGAAGTGGTTCGCGCGGCCCCGGAAAGTCATGACGGTCGGTTTAGGGTTCCGAGGGTGATCGAGTGAACGAGATTTGGTCCTGGTCGGTGAAGGATATTCATAGTGCGCTGAAGCGGCGGGATCTCTCCATCGTTGAGATCGCCGAGGCGTTTTTGAAGCGGATCGAGTCGACGGACTCAAAGCTGCAGGCCTTTCTTACGGTGGATCCTGACGCCGTACGCCGTTCCGCCTCGGAGCTGCAAAGTCGGTGGGAGCGCCGCGAGCTGAGGATGGGATTCTTGACCGGCGTCCCAGTGGCGATTAAAGACAACATCATTACCCGGGGACTTCGTACCACCTGTGCCTCCAAGATCCTGGGGGACTACATTCCCCCCTACGACGCTACGGTTGTCTCGCGCCTGCGTCGCGAGGGTGTTTTGTTGCTGGGGAAAACGAACCTTGACGAGTTTGCCATGGGATCCAGTACGGAGAACTCGGGGTTTCACCCCACGCGGAACCCTTGGGACTTCGATCGGGTGCCAGGCGGTTCGAGCGGGGGATCCGCGGCGGCGGTTGCGGCACGGCAAGCTCCGCTGGGCTTGGGAAGCGACACCGGGGGGTCTATACGACAGCCGGCTGCTTTCTGTGGAATCGTTGGACTTAAACCGACCTACGGCCGAGTTTCCCGCTACGGACTGGTGGCATTCGGCTCGTCCCTCGACCAGGTGGGTCCCTTGGCTCATTCCACCAAGGATGCGGCGTATCTTTTGCAGGGGATTGCCGGACATGATCCCAAAGATTCCACGTCCGCCCGCCGTCCTGTGGAGGGTTTTGTGGAGGAGGTCGGCAAGGACGTGAAGGGCTTGCGCATCGGAGTGCCCAAAGAGTGGATGGCCGACGGTTTAGCCGCCGAGGTGCGGGAAGCGGTCGCTGCAGCCTTGGGGCGTCTCGAGGAATTGGGCTGTGAAGTGGAGGAGGTCAGTCTCCCGCACACCGAGTATGCCATCGCCACTTACTACATCATCGCTCCGGCGGAAGCCGCCTCGAATCTGGCCCGCTACGACGGTGTCCGTTACGGTTATCGGAGCCCCCGGACCGAGGATCTCTGGACAATGTACACCCGTACGCGATCGGAAGGTTTTGGGCCCGAGGTGAAGCGTCGAATCATGCTGGGCACCTATGCTCTTAGTGCGGGCTACTACGACGCCTATTTCCTGAAGGCGGCCCGGGTGCGGACTCTGATTCTAAGGGATTACCTGGACGCCTTTTCCCGTGTGGACTTGCTGGCCGGTCCGACTACTCCGACGCCCGCCTTCCGGCTGGGCGAAAAGACGCAGGACCCGCTCGAGATGTACTTAAGCGACGTTTTCACTGTCACCGCGAACCTGGCCGGCATTCCGGCTCTCTCTTTGCCGTGCGGTTTTACCGACGGGCATCTGCCTGTAGGTTTGCAGCTGCTAGGCCCCCATTTTGCGGAAGGACGCCTGCTGCGGGTGGCTCATGCTCTGGAAACAGAGCTGGCCTTAGATACGGAACCTCCCGGACTGCACGATTCGCAGTGAGCCGCGGTGAATCCGCCCGGCCGGTTGGAAACAGGCCCATTGAAGTGGGGTTTCTTCCTTGCAGTGATTCGTATCAGGTTGAATCAGGTGTGCCGGGTGTCGGCCGAGGGTCCTTCGTTTCCGGGGTCCGATTGTGTAAGCTGGGTGTGCCATGTCAATAGGATCTTTGCTCCTTGCCAAAAGAGTGACGGCGACGGCAGGTCTTCTGGTCGCTGGAATGTCGGTCGCCCATCTTTTGGGCGCAGATCGGATGTCGGTCGCCGAAGTGCTGGAGCGCCACGCGGCCGCCCTGGGGGATGCGGGCCGGTGGCGCAGCCACCAATCCGTCCTGGCCGAAGGAACCTGTCGGCTTGACTTGATCGTGGGAGGTAGTGGCACCTTGCTCGGAACGGCGCGTTTCGTCGCCCAGGGTGAGGCGGCGGCTTTACGGCTGGAATTCGCCGATCCGCAGTACGCCGGCGAGGTTGCGGTCTTCGATGGGAAGCGCTACGACGTAGGCTATGCCTCTCCCGGGCAAAGGTCGCCTCTGGGCTGGTTTCTTCTTTCGTACGGTGAAATTCTGAAGCAAGGACTGGTGGGGGGAGTGATTTCGCCCCGGTGGCCCATATTGCGACGGGAGGAAGGTGAGGCCAAGCGCTTGAAAAGCAGGGGCCTCACCTCTACGGAAGGGGAACGATGGTGGCGATTGGATTACCGCCCCCGCAGGGTGCCGTCGGAGTTGGAAATCAAGCTTTACTTCGATCCCGAGACCTTTCGACTGGTCAAGACGGAGTACGAAGCGGAGCAGTCCTCGGGGATCGGGCCTTTGATGGACGATTCTCGTGACAGCGTTCCAGGGGAGGCCGCCCGCCGAGACGTGCGACTGAAGCTGGAAGAGCTCTACTCCGATTTTCAGGAGACCGCCGGACTCGTCCTGCCGCATCGGTGGTTACTGCGCTACACGCAAGACAGAGGCAATGCCACGAGCATATGGCAATGGGCGGTGGAGTGGCGTCAAATCCGTTTCGACGTTCCGGTCGACCCCGCTGAATTCCAATTGCGCTGAGTCGGCGATTACTCAAGGGCGGACCCGACGGATGCACGTGAACCCGGCGAAGCGGCCGGCGGGGGCGGGCGCCCGCCCGAAGGCGCCGTCGACCGACCGAAGTCGAGCCAGTTCCAACCTGCCGGTATCTTGGCGTGTGAGCTTAACGGGAAGGTCGCGCTGGCGTCCCCGTAATCAACGTGCCCACATCGTCCTCCAGACAGCGCCGCAAGTGTCCGACAAGGTCGCCCCTGAGAATCTGGAAGGAGGGTAGACCTCTCTCCAGTGCGCCCAGCGCGTTTTCCACCTTCGGCACCATGCCGTCGCGGAATACCCCTTGCTCCAAATAGTCGAGAGCCTCCTCGGGGGAAAGGCGGTGGAGTTGTGTTGTAGGATCGGAGAGATCCAGGTAGAGTCCGTCCACGTCGGTTACGGCCACAAGGCGGTCCACGCCCAGGGCCACCGCCAACTCAACGGCGAGGGTGTCGGCGTTCACGTTGAGGATCCGACCGGTTTCGTCGGAGCACAAACAGCTTACGACGGGTAGGAACCCGCCCTGCCAAAGGCAGCGTACCAGCGACGGGTCCACGGACTTCACGTCGCCAACCAAACCGAAGTCCACCTGCCGGACTTCTTGGCCGTCGAGAACCTCTATCGGAGGTCGCAGGCGGGCCGAGACGAGTCCTCCGGCAAACGCTGGAATTCCCACGGCGGGAACGCCGCAGATCTGCAAAGTCGCCGTCAGCTCGGCGTTGATCTGTCCGAATACTTGTATAGCCGCTTCGAGGGTGGCTCGATCGGTCACCCGTCGGCCCTGGATTTGCTGTACCGGGATCCCAAGTCGGCGGCAAAAGGCGGACAGTTGGGCACCCCCTCCGTGTGTTACCACCAGCTGGTGACCCGCGTTCCTCAAAACCGCCAGTTCTTCCGCCAGGGTCCGCCGGCCGACCTCAGAGTCGAGAACCTTGCCGCTGAGTTTGATTAACAACCTTCTTGCCATTCTGCCAGTGCCTCTACGAAACGGTCGATGTGTTCCGGCTGCAAGGTCAGCGGCGGCATCAAACGCAGCACCCGTGGATCGTACGAGGAGCCCGTCAGGATGGAGCGGCTAAGGAGGTATTGCTGCGCCTCACCGGCCGGTCGGTCGCCGAAGGTAAGACCGATGAGAAGACCCTGTCCGCGGACTTCCTCGACCACAGACAGATCCTGCAGACGGTGACGCAGGTAGGAAGAGACCTCCTCCACGTGCTCAGGTAGCCGTTCCTTTTCCACGACCTCCAAGGTGGCCAACACGGCCGCCGAGGCGAGAGGACTTCCCCCGAACGTTGTGCCCAGGTCACCCGGCGAAACACCGGCCGCGACGCTTTCCGTCAGCAACACGGCGCCGACGGGACAGCCTGAGCCGAGCCCTTTGGCCAAGGTGCAGATGTCGGGATGCAGGCCGAGGCGTTGAGAATAGAGAAAGGTTTTCCCCGTTCGGCCGATACCCGTTTGGACTTCGTCGAAGATCAATAGCGCGCCGTGGTGCCGACAAGCCTTCTCAAGATCAGCCAGCAACTCCGCAGATATGACTCGTACGCCGCCCATACTTTGGATCGGCTCCACCAATACTGCGGCGGTTCCGGAACCCACCATCGAGGGAGCCGCCTCAGCCGGGACAATACGGTGCTGCGGGACCGGCGTGTTCAAGTAGTTACGGTACTTGGCGATGCCGGTCGCTGACAGGCTTCCGTAGGTCCGGCCGTGGAAACTGTGTTCGAGGGAGATGATCTCGGTCCGTCCGGTCAGTGCTCTGGCCAGCTTGATGGCGTTCTCGTTGGCCTCCGCCCCCGAATTAACGAAGAACACGCGAGCGTAGCCGGGGCAAAAGGATAGAAGCTTCTGGGCCGCCTTGGCCCGAACGCTGTTATACACGCTGTTGGAGTAGAAGATCAGCTCTCCCACCTGCCGTCGCAGGGCCTCCACCACGGTCGGATGGCAATGACCCGTAGCCGTTACGGCGTGACCTCCGTACAGATCGAGGTAGCGGCGGCCTTCGTGGTCGAAAACCCAGCATCCTTCGGCATGATCGACGACCAAAGGAAGTTTGGCGTAGACGTGAAGGTGGTAACGGTCCTCCAACTCTACGGCGCTTGTGTCGGGAGAAAGCGAACGATCAAACATGACAGCCTCCGCCTAAGGAAACAGAGGAGAACCCTCCAGAGCTGTGGTTTCGGGGAAGCCACAGGCGACATTCATGTTCTGTACGGCCTGGCCCGCGGCACCCTTTTGCAGGTTGTCGAGAGTGGACCAAACGATCAAGTGATGTCCGTCGGTGGCGGCCGCCAAATCGACGTAGTTCGAATGAGCCACGTAACAGGCGTCGGGCGGTTCCGACGACCACCGGATAAACGGTTCACCGTCATAGTAGTCCCGGTATAGAGCCTCCACATCGCCGGCGGTCACCTCGCTCACCGTGCGAAGGTAGTGGCCGGCAAAGATACCGCGGATCAGGGGAGTGGAGTGCGGTTGAAACACCAGGGATAGCGAAGGGTTTCCCAATGTTTCGAGAATCTCCGGCACATGCTGATGACGAAACGGCTTATACGGGAAGAAAGCCTGGGCGCGACGGGGGTGGTGTGTCTTATCCGAGGGGGAGCGGCCCGACCCGGAGGAGCCCGTCTTCGAGTCGACGTAAACGGTGCCGTCGATCCACCCCTCGCGTACAAGCGGATACAGAGCCAGAATCGTGGCGGTGGCGAAGCAGCCGGGATTCGCGATTCTCCGGGCGTTGCGGATCCTGTCCCGGTGAATCTCGGTCAGCCCGTAAACGAACTCCCGTTGTATCTCCGTCGCAGAAAGCGGAAAGCCGTAGTACCGCTGGAAAACCTCGGGATCGCTGATCCGAAAGTCTCCGCTGAGGTCAACGACGAGTCGATCTCGCGGTACCCGGGGGACGACCTTCATGGCCTCTCCGTGCGGCAGAGCAAGAAAGAGAATGTCCAGATCGGCCGTCACGGTTTCGTCCAAAGAAGAAAAGGAGAGATCTATCAGTCCCCGCAGGTGCGGATACAAGTCGCAGACATCCCGTCCCTGGTGGCGCTCGGATGAGAGCATCCGGAGCCGCACCTGGGGGTGTCGCAACAGGAGATGAATCAGCTCCAAGCCGCCGTATCCGGAACCACCCGCTATGCCGACTTCATACACGCTTGCCAGCTCCTCAGCACGAAACTGCACATTTTACCTGCACTGTCGAATGGGTTCGCGGCCGGAACGCCGAAATTCTCTTCGATGTAGCGAACGCCCTCGCCGCTGTCGGTGACGGGCCCCGAGATGAGAGTCGGTCTTTCCTTGGGATCGATCCCGGTTTGTCTCAAGTACTCCAACGCTCCCCACGCCCCCACCAGGTCGTTGGCGCAAATGACCGTGCACATGCACCGATCCAAAAACTCCCGATCGGTAAGGACGGACGAAACATGGTAGCCGCCCAGGATTCCGTCGCCCATCTCGAGCACGATGAAATCGGGTCGCGGTTCAGCCAAATAACAGACAAGCGAACGTGCAACCGGTATGAGGGATTCCACGTCCGCGCTTGAGGGCAAGCCGAAATCATGGAAACTCGCCGTCTTGCGGGCGCCGCTTCGCTCCATGGAGAGAAGGTCCCGCCGGCAGGCTACCCCGGCCACTTTGCCGGCATGGACGGTGTAGCCGCGGCGGCTGAAGCCCTCAATGACCGCATTACAGGCGGTAGTCTTACCCGAGTTCATGCACGTTCCCAGTACCAGCACCACCGGTATGTCAGGGAGAGCAGTCTCGGTGAAGGGAAGCGCCGTGTCGCGGATATTCAGCGGTCGTCCGTTCTCGAGAATGGTGCCGAGGTACGTCAGTAGAGTCGGCCACTCCAGGTCACGGTGGAAGGCGGTGCACTCTCCAATGACCCCTCCCTTGTTGAGAAGTTGGACGGCCTGTCCGATGTAGAGAACATCGGGTACATGTCCTGAGAAACCGTGCAGGGCCCGGCGTGTTCCCAGGGCTCCGATCAACGTCATGCCCGGCTTCAGCAAAACGTCGCGGCCCTCCGCGATTTCGAGGTTCGGATAAACCGGATTGACTTCCTCGACCCGTGCGAGCACGACGTCGCCTGCCCTAGGCTGGGGCGTCTCACCGAGTTCAAGGGGTTGGGGCAGGCGGACATGCCGCGCACAGGAGCTTATCAGCTCCCCTTGTTCCGGTTGAAGCCACTTCATGGTTGCCAACGACGTCGATAACATTGATGCTTGCATGGGAATACAACTCTTCCTTTTGGAATGGTTGAAGAAAACGGCGCAAAGGGAAGAACAGATTGTAGTTAGCGCCTAGGGAAGGGTCGCCCGGGCTGGGTAGGTCGACTTGCTGCTACAGGCAACTGGCGCATCACGAAGCGTAATTATATACAAAATCCGTCCGGATGCAAGAGGAAATTTCAGAGATTCTTTCGAAGCGCCGGATAGGGGAGCCGCCGGCCGGTTTATCGAGTGCCATCGTCACATCCTTCCTCCGGAATACTGTGCTCCCACAGGTCTCATTGCGATCGGAAGCGAATCCGCCGGGCGAAAGACGTATTTGCCGCCGTTAGTCGCTCTTTGTCCGTCCGATGTGGATTTGGCGATACAGCTGTCTGCGCGGAATACCCAACTCCGACGAGGCTCGCGCCACCGCCTGGCTAAGGCTAAGCCCTCGCGCCTGCTGCAAGCCCGTCACGTAACTTTCCAAATCGATTGCAAGGGAAGTGGTGGACTGCGGCACTCCTCCGATGACCAAGGTGTATTCGCCTCGCGGGTGATGCTCGTGAAGCCGTTGTACGAGTTCGTCGAGCGGTGCGAAGAAGCTCTCCTCATGGAGCTTTGTCAACTCACGGACCAGGAAGGCCGGCCTGGATCCGAAGACAGCGGCGGCGGCTCGGAGAGAGGGGAGAAGACGATGCGGTGAGAGGTAACAAACCACACTGGCTGGAATAGTTGCCAGCTCGCGCCACCAAGCATGCTGCGATCCCGGGCGTCCGGGGGGGAAGCCGGCGAACACGATGCGATCGGTCGAAAGACCTGAGATGCTTGCCGCCGCCGCGGCGGCGAACGGTCCGGGAACGGCCGTCACGCGAATCCCTCCCTGCCGGCAGGCGTTTACCAGTCGGTAACCTGGATCGGAGAGGAGTGGGGTTCCGGCGTCCGAGACCAGGGCGAGCGATTCTCCCGCCGTCAGGCGTTTCAGCAGCTGTGGTATGCGCTGCTCCTCATTGTGCTCGTGATAGGAAATCGTCGGGGTCTTGATCTGGAAATTCGCCAGCAACTTGGCGGTATGGCGCGTATCCTCGCAGGCTATCAATGAAACGGAACGGAGGACTTCGACGGCGCGAAACGTCATGTCTCCCATGTTGCCGATCGGGGTGGCGACGACGTATAGAATGGCCGGCTCCGCTTCTGCACTCACTCCTCGCCGAGTTCTCCCTGCATGGCCAGCAACATCTCACGTACGGCTCGTTCCATTCCCACCAGCACGGCACGGGCGATGATGTTGTGCCCAATGTTCAGTTCCTCGATTGTAGGAATGCCTGCGACGGGGGCCACGTTACGGTACGTCAAGCCGTGACCAGCCAGGACGCGCAGTCCCCGGCTGGAAGCCTCTTCGGCCGCTTCCATCACCTTTTCAAGCTCGGCTTCAAAAGCCGGTTCCCACTCTTTCAGTCCGAGAGGCACCGCCCGCGCGTAGGCGGCGGTGTTCAACTCCACCAGACCCGCACCCGTCTCCATTCCCGCTTGAATCTGTTCCAGTACCGGATCAACGAAGAGGGAGACCTCAATGTCGCTCCCGCGCAGCGTGCGCACCGCATTCCGAATTTCGTCAAGGTGAACCGTGACGTTGAGTCCACCCTCCGTGGTCAATTCGCCCACGCTCTCCGGGACGAGAGTCACCGTATCGGGTCGGATCTCGACCGCCCGCTGGAGCATCTGTTCCGTGACCGCCATCTCAATGTTGAGCTTGGTCTTGACAACCTCCCTCAAGATACGTGCGTCTCTTTCCTGGATGTGACGCCGGTCGCCGCGTAGGTGAATTGTGATGCCGTGGGCTCCGGCGTGCTCCGCCAAGATGGCGGCGGCCACCGGGTCCGGTTCCAAAGCCCGTCGGGCCTCTCGAACCGTAGCCACATGATCAATATTGACACTCAGTTTCGCCATTGCTCCCCCCTTTTCGCCTCTGTCCTCGAAACGATGTTCGATTTACCGTGAAATTCTCTCCCGGCGGTAAGACCCCACCGCATTATTCAAACGAATTCGAAGTAGGTCAACCAACACGCGTGGCGCCTGAACCCCGATATGAACCTTGCTTCCGGGCGTGTGGCTCCACCGTACGGGGACCTCGGCTACGCGGAGACCCCACCGTGATGCGATGAACAGGATTTCTACGTCGAACACCCAGCCCTCCAGCCGCTGTGCCAGAAAAAGCTCGCGAGTGGTGGAAAGGTCAAAAAGCTTGAATCCGCACTGGGTATCGTAAAACGGTAGTCCCGTTATGCAACGGACTAGACGGTTGAAAGCTTTCCCGAGACGTTCCCGCATCCAAGGCTGATGGGTAACCACCCGTGCTCCGGGCAAATCACGCGAAGCGATAACGAGATCGTAATCCCCTTCGTCGAGAAACCGCTGGAGATTCGCCAATTCACTGAGCGGCGTACTTAGGTCGGCGTCCGTCATCAAGGCACGTTTGCCGCGGGCGGCAAGCATTCCCCGTCGCACGCTGTAGCCCTTACCTCGGTTGGTCTCGTTACGGAGGATACGCAGCGCCCCCAAGGGAGCAAAGGCTTCGGTACTCTGTTGCGCCAGCTTTACGGTCATATCCCAGGAGCCGTCATCCACCAAGATGACCTCGTACGGAAGTCCCTCGGAAGTGAAGTGACGGCGGATCTCCGTAAAAGTCGACGCCAGACGAGCCTCCTCGTTGAAAGCCGGAATGATCACCGAAACGACTGGCTCAGTCATGGCGGAGTGAGGTTAACAGGCGCTCTAATCGGGCCACCGTACGTTCCCGGCCGAGCGCAACGATAACGTCGAAAAGTCCGGGCGCCTGTCCACGCCCTGTTAAAGCCACTCGGACGGCTCCGATCAAGGTTCCCGGCTTGAGTCCGAGTTCCTCCGCGGTTCGACGCAGGACCGCCTCAGTCGTTTCCAAGTCGAAGGGGTCGAGTTCGCGATATTCCTGCAACAACCGGCAGATCGCCGTACGCAAAAGCCTCCGATCCGCGTCCTGTGCCGGCTGGAGATAACGTCTCACGGCCGTCTCCTCATATTCGAAATCGTCCGTAAAGAACGGCTTGCCGTAGACGACAAAGTCGCGCAGATCAGCTACTCGGCTCTTGAGCAGGTCGATGATCGCCAGGAACCGGGAGCGTTCGGCAGTCGCCCATTCCTCCCGCCACAAACCGGCCGTTTCCAGATGCCGCCGTACCCATGGCTCCAGCTCTTCAGCGGAGGCATTGGAAATGTGGCGCTTGTTGAGCCAGGCCAGCTTTTCCGCGTCGAAAACGGCGTTGGCGCGATTGACCCGCCGCAGATCAAACGCTCGGATCAGCTCTTCGTCCGTGAAGAACTCCTGATCGGTACCGGGTGACCAACCCAGTAACGCGAGGTAGTTTCGAACCGCACGAGGGAAATAACCTTGTTCGGCCAGCTCGGTTACCGAGGCGGCCCCGTGACGTTTGCTGAGGCGCTTGCGGTCAGGGCCCAAAATTAGGGGCAGGTGGGTCCAAGCAGGTTCCGGCGCCCCCAGGGCACGGAACAGGAGGATGTGTTTGGGAGTGTTGGCCAGATGATCGGCTCCACGAATCACGTGCGTAACACCCATTTCAGCGTCGTCGCAAACGACGCTCAAGTGGTAGGTGGGAGCCTGATCGCTACGGAGGAGAACGAAATCTTCAATCTGCCCGGTTTCTACCGAGATGTTCCCGAAAACCTGATCCGTAAAAGTGATGACGGCCTCTTCCGGTGTCCGAAAACGAACCGCGAAAGGATCCCCGGCGGCCGCCCGAGCGGTCGATTCCTCCGGCGCAAGATCGCGGAAGCTTCGGTATGATTCGGGGGGATCCCCCGCCCGGCTGAAGTCGCGATAAGCCTTCCCCTCGTTCACCAGTCGCTCGGCCGTCCCCCGGTACAGCTCCAACCGCTCCGACTGGAAATAGGGGCCTTCATCCCACTCCAGTTCCAGCCATCGCAAACCGTCCAGGATTCCCTCGACCATTCTTTGGTCGGAGCGCTGCACATCGGTATCTTCAATTCGAAGAATGAAGATACCCTTTTCACGGCGGGCGAACAGCCAGTTGTAAAGAGCCGTTCGGGCTCCGCCCAGGTGAAGGTGACCGGTCGGACTCGGGGCGAATCGTACTCGGACAGTCATCAGATGGAAGTATGACAAAGCTTTGCGGTTCGTGCAGAAACAGGCGGCCCGTGGCCGGCCCTACCGACGAATCGGCTGAGCTTGGGTGTCCGTCGGGAACTTCAACCCAACTCGATAAGTACTAGGTCGGCTGAACGATGCACGGCGATTTCGAGCTCCGCCTCGCCCAGACAACGCAGGCTGTCGCCTTCAAGCAGACGCAACGATCCGGCTTGAAGTGCCCCCCGCAAAACGATGAGAAGGAGACGGTGAGTCGACAGCGTCTCGTATCGGACGTGCTCGCCCCCGCTGACGAACAATCGGGACACAGTGGCGTCGGACAACGCTTGCAGACTTTCACCTTCTCCCCTGTCGGACAGGATGCACGACCAGGCCGGCCATCTTTCCGGCTTTCGGAAATCCCTGACCTGGAAAAGCAACTCCGGCAAGGGAAACGCTTCCTCCTGAGTTGCTTCGTCATTCAACTCAAAGCCAATCTCCAGCAGTCGGCAAGGTTCCTCGTCGGTTTCCAGTCGAAGGACCGCTTCAGGTGCCTGCAGTACGGCCGCCGCTTCTCCCGGTTGCAACTTTCTCGGGTTACCGTCCGCCGGGTGCAAAATGACGCTGCCGTGAAGGGGAAGGAAAAGATGCTGAAACCACCGGTCGAATCTTCTCTCCAGATCGCCGGTCCGAATCCACGTGTCGACGACTCGGGCAAGTGAACCGAAAGCTGGAGATTCTCCGGTCTCCAAAGTACGCAAATAGGAATAACTCACCGAGTTCTCGGTGCGTAAAGACCGCCGCTGAGCCTTGCGATGAACTTCCAACATAAACGGCCCTTACGGCTGGAAGAATCCGTATGACGCCAGCCTTTCCATGTTTTCCCAGCGCAGGTCCGCCGGTCGCTGCGGCCGACGCGGTTCATTACTCTACTCCAAACGGTGCCCCAAAAGCGAGATTTGATCCGGATCACGGATCCTTGCACCGGAGAATGGGGTCCCTACCACCGGGCTGAAAGAGGGCGAAAGATTCGGTGGAGGTCTTTCCGATTTCCATTTTCCGTCCCAGAGCTGGCTGACCAGCTTTGATAATATACGATTGCTTATTATAATCTCACTCAAGTTTCAGTGGTGGGCGCCGGTGGGAGTCGACCGATGAACGAAACCGAATTCAAAAGGATCGTGGCGTTGTATGCCACAGGAGTCGCGGTGGTGACGGTGCGGGCTCCTACGGGAGAGACTTACGGAGTCACCGTCAGTTCGTTTACTTCTGTTTCCCTTGAACCTCCGCTGATTCTATTCTGTTTGAGCCGCCGTCTGAGCGGGCTGGAAACCTTTCTTGGAGCACCGGTGGTGGGAGTGCAGATTCTGGCGGAGAACCAGACGACTTTATCGGATCACTTTGCCACGGGGGGAAGTGACCGGAGTGAAGATTCCGGATGGTACGAGGAAGGAACCACCGACCCTCCTTTCTTGGCGAAGAGCCTTGGCCGAATGCGATGCCTCCCCGAAGTTTGGTACCCGGCGGGGGATCACCTGGTGGTCATCTGCCAAGTGGTGGAGGTGGAGCCCGGTCCACTGCTGGGTGAGAGAGGACCGTTGGTGTATTGGGCGAGTCGTTACCATCGTTTGGCCGGACAACAAGTGCCCGTGCGGCTTACCGCCAAGACCATGGATTTTTGGGGAAGCGGAGAGGTCGGGAAGGGAAATCGGTCGGCGGAAGGTGACTGATTAGTTGTATCTTTCAGCCCCTTGGGAATACCCCTCGTCCGGGTGTCGAGTTCTGTCGCCTTCCAGCGTGCTGCCCGTCTCTCGGATGAAAACGTCTTCAAGGGTCGGCTGGGCCACGGTGGCCGACTGGATTATCTCCGAGAACTCGTGCACCAACTCGGCGACCAGGTCATGGGCATGAGGATGGTCCACCCGCACCGTCCCGGCGACCACCATAGCTTCGAGACGATAAAGCCGGCGCAATTCTTCCTGCAATCGTTGCGGATCGGAAGTTCGCAGGACAAGGATTTCCGGGCCGACACGTCGCTTAAGGTCGGTCGGGCCGCCCTGGCAGACGACTTTCCCCTCCGCCAGGAGAATCAAGTGATCCGCCCGCTCCGCCTCGTCCAGGATATGGGTGGTGAACAACGCGGTGAGCCGGCGCGAGCGGTTCAGTTGATACAAAAAGGTCCAGAACTCGCTCCGGATTCCGGGATCCAGACCGGCGGTAGGCTCATCGAGGAGCACTACTTGAGGATCGTGCAGGAGTGCCCGGGCTAAGTCGAGCCGCCGGCGGAAGCCGCCCGACAGAGTTCCGACACGCCGATCGAGGTGGTCTTTGACGCCCAAATATTCGGCGACTGTCCGGATCCGGGACTTTAGATGCGTTCCATAGAGCCCGTAGAGATGACCTTGATGTACCAAGTTCTCCCGGACTGTCAACTCGCGGTCTGACGTGGAAGACTGGAAGACCACTCCGATCGAACGGCGAACCGAATCCTCTTCCCGGACTACGTCTTTTCCGGCGATCGAAGCCCGTCCGGTCGAGGGTCTCACCGCGGTGAAGAGGATCCGGAACAGGGTGGTCTTGCCTCCTCCGTTCGGGCCCAACACGCCGGCAAACGTCCCGGCCGGGATGGAAAATGAAACATTCTGTAAGGCGACTCGGTCACCGTAAGTGAAAGAGAGTTCATGAGCAGTTATGCCGTTCATTCGGTTCCTTGTTCTTACCCAAACTGCCGACTTACAAGTATATTCGCAGTCGCTCATGCGGGGCTAATGCCTGCTTGGGTGCTGAAAGCGCTGCCGACTCGAGGATAGGCATAACGGAGCCCCCTTCCGTGTGCCGGGGACCGGACGCCGTGTATTGAGTACGGCGTAACCAGGCGAAGTTGCGGTGGATTTCGACCTGGTGCTTGGAATGAACTGTTTTGATTGAGTTACTAGCGGAAAGACCGCCCGGGGATCTTCCTATGTTCCCGTGTATTTGGCGGTACTTGCCGTTACCTTCGGTGACAAGTTGATTCCTCCGATCCCTGGTTCCTGAGACCGTTTCCGGCCGTAACTGCACGCCCGACTCCCTCCGGTATGAAGGCCGGCGCGCTCCGTCAGATCACTCCGGACCGACCCGGAAATCTCTGTGACAAGCCTTGTCGAGTTTTCGCCGGGGATAGATCCGGTCATTGCGATACCACGGTGTCAATGAGGCGGCCCCCGCCGGCGTCTTGGATTCTTCCTGCAGTTCCGGAGTGTTCTGCGTGTCGCTCTCTAAGGAGAGCTCCCGGTTTACTCCGGGGCGTTCCCATCAGATCGACTCCGCCGCCGTTGAGCTTGTCCTGGGAGGTAAACTCACTTCAGATTCAATTCACTCTCCAATCCGTTGGATGGAGACGGTGCAACCTTCGGCGGAAATTCGACTGGGCGAGTCTCGCACTATTGGAGCCGGGGAGGTCTTGCAGCCCTGGGTCGGACGGTAAACTGGAATGATGCTGAAGAATGATTCCGGATCCCTCAGCATTCGGATCGACGATACCTGGTTCTGCCTGGAATTTCCTCAGCGGGGTTGGATCAGCGTGATATTGCTGCAGTTTCTCGACGACGTCATGGCGGCGGATGACCGCAGAACGGCTGTTTTGCGGTTGCTCGGCTACACGCTTCAGCTCCGTTCGGAACCTCTCCCCCGTTGGACGGAACACTGGGTGGAGGTCGATCTCTCCCAACGTCGGCTGGAGACCAACTCGTCCATGATGCGGGCCGTGGTGGGGCGAGGTGGAAGACAAGGGCCCTGGTCGCCGGAGGACCTCCGTCGGGTTCATCAGACCCTAGACGCCTTGGATTTCACCGTGCGCTTGAGCTAGGTATTTCGCGAAGGTCTGCCTGCAACGTCCTCAGGTTCGGGTATACCAAGTGCGCTCCGGCTCCGACCAGCTCTTCCGCCGGATAGCTTCCGGTCAGAACACCAAGGGGTAGCACTCCGGCAGACCGCCCCGCCGCCATATCGAGAGGTGTGTCGCCAATCATGACGGCGCACGTCGGTTTCGCTTCTAGACATCGCAAAGCTTCCAAAACGGGCAGCGCAGAAGGTTTCGGCTCAGCCACATCGTCTGCCGCCACGATGATCGAGACGTATCTTTCTAAATCGAAGAACTCCAGGAGATCAACCACACCTCGGTGAGAACGGGAACTGACGATGCCGACCCGCCCATGGGTGGCGGCAAACTCCAGTAAACTTCGCGCCCCGGGGAACAGGCGCGCACCGTTCCGGGACCGCTCCCAAAACTCACGCCGATAGATTTCCACCAAGTGGTCGACGGGTCCGTAGGGAGCAAGACGGGCGAAGGCCTCCCGCAAAGGGTACCCGATCAGTCGCCGAACGGACTCCGGTCCGGGAACGGGAAGGCCTGCCAGACGAAACGCCCCTACAAAGCTTTCAACGATGGAATCCGACGTATCGACCAATGTCCCGTCAAAGTCGAACAGCAGCGCTCTTAGGGGGTGATTTCCCAGGTAGAGTGTCATTTGCGGTTTTCCATCCAACAATTCGGTCCCGACGAGACCGGCCCCGGACAGCCGGACGACCCACCTTCGGACGCTATCCGCCTCCGATCTGCAACAGTACTTTCAACGCTCCCGGGCGAGCGGCCCGTTCGAAGGCCTTTTCATACTCCTCCAATGGATACACGGCTTCCACCAAGTCCGAAGGATCGATCAACTCCAGCTCCAAAGCTCGAACGGCGGGCGGGAAAGGCCCGCAGCGGGATCCCAGTATCTCAACCTCGTCCACCACCGCGCGGGAGAGATCGAAATTCACTCGATCCGCGTACGTGCTTTTCACGATGATCCGGCCCTCGGGGTGGACGAATTCCAAGGCTGACGCCAGAGCCTCAGCACTGCCCGTGGCCTCGATGACGGTGTCGAAGCTCTTTCTCCAATCGAGCTGAGGATCTGTTTCCACCGACATGCCGAGCCGCTCCAAAAGCTCCTGCTGTCTGCGGTGGCGGGCAAGCACCACCAAGTCGCAGCCGGCGAGGAGAAGGACTCGCGCGATCAACTGGCCGAGCTTTCCCGCCCCCATCAGCAGCACCCGCTCCCCCGGTCCCACGAAAGCTTGCTCAAGAATGCGGTAAGCCGCCGCCAGCGGTTCGGCAAAGGTGGCTTTGAGATCAGAAACGTGATCCGCTATCTGATGCAGGTTTTCCCTCGGTAACTGCAAGTACTCCGTAAAGGCGCCGTTCCGGCCGGAGATCCCCAACACCGAACGATTCGGACAATGGCGTCGCCGGCCGGTCAGACAATAGACGCAGCGGTCACAGGCGGCGTTGATTTCTCCCACCACGCGGGTTCCCAGCGGCGGACCGGCGTCGGTGGAGGAGGCCACCACTCCGACAAATTCGTGCCCGGGGACACCCTCGAAGCCGGAGTAACCGCGCAGCAGTTCCAGATCCGTGTGGCAGATTCCGGCCATTACCACGCGGACCAAGACTTCGTTCTCACCGGGCGCCGGTCGCTCGAGATCCGTACGCCAATGAAGTCTCCTGTCCTCCAACCAAATCCCACGCATTTCGCTTCTCGGCTCGGTCGCTATAATACCGCCTATCTATCGGGACGTAGTTCTTGCAGGACGGGGAGACATCTCGAAGGAGCCCGGAACGGGTGGCCGGGGGAGCGGGGTCGACGCCGTTTTCGGCCCTGCTGCGGCGAAAGAACCGTTGGCTTCGGGAAACGGTCGAGCGGACAAGGCATTAGAGGGATGTCGGGCCTCAAGAGAGTGGAGTTTGCGCGCGAATGACGGTGAAGTCTTTAGAGACCGGGCCTGAGCGTCCGGATATGTTCCGCCGCCTTGAGGACAGTCGCAGGGAGCGGCCCGACAGTCTTGCCTTACAGCACCTGGGCCGGGAAACGAGGGAAAGCTGGACCTACGCGGAGGTCGGATGTGAAGTCAGGGCGGTGGCCGCCTTTCTCAGGGAGCAGGGTGTGGGTCCCGGGGTTCATGTCGGCGTGCTGACGGAAAACCATCCGCGATGGGGTCTCGCCTTTCTGGCGATTCAGAGTGCAGGAGGCGTGGTGGTCCCGTTCGACCTCCTGCATCCGGCGGAGACGCTGACGTACTTGGTGGAGCACTCCCAATGCCGGTGGCTGATCGCCTCGGCGAGGTATCTGGACACGGCTCGTCGTATTCGCGACGGTTCGGGGAGCACCATCGAGATTCTCCGCATCGGGGGCACGGGGGAAGAACCCGAGTGGTCGCGGGTCTTGGAAACTTACCGAGAACGCACGAAACACTCTCCCGTTCCATTGGTGACCCGTCTTTTTGATGATCCATTGGTGATTTTGTATACAAGTGGAACAACGGGCAGCCCTAAAGGAGTGATTCTTTCCGAACGCAACCTATACCGGACGCTGGAAGAGGGCCTGAAAGTGATCCAAGTAACCCCCGAGGACCACTTCCTGGGTGTTTTGCCTCTCTACCATATTTTCGCCCTGATGGTGAATTTCCTCGGTCCCTTGTGGTGCGGAGCCCGGGCCACTTCTCTCGAAGTTCTTGAAGCTCAGCGGATTCTCCAAACCTGTCGGGAGGAAGGGATCACGATTTTTTCCTGTATTCCGCAGTTCTTCCATATGTTGGACCGTAAGCTGCAGTCGGAGGTGGGACAGCGCTCCCGGTGGCAACGCTTTCTATTTCGCCGTTTGCTGGGTCTGAGTTGGTTCGTTACGTCGCAGTTTCATGTGCGCGTCGGCCGCCGACTATTTTCTGCGGTGCACCGTCCCTTCGGTCGGCGCTTGCGTTTCTTTGGTGTGGGTGGAGCCCGTTTTGATCCCGTGGTCGCCAGACGCCTCACCGCCCTCGGTTTCACGATGGTTCAGGCTTATGGAATGACCGAGACCGCGGCCCTGGCCACACTCACCCCGCTGAAGCCGATTGGTGTCGGATCGGTGGGACGGCCCCTTCCCCACAATGAAATGCGGGTGGCGGAACAAGAAGAGGGGGAAATCGGTGAAATCTGGATTCGCGGTGAAGGGGTTACGCGCGAGTACTATCGGAATCCTGAGGCGACGAGGGAGTCCATCGATGGGGAGGGATGGCTCCATACGGGGGACTTGGGCTTCTTCGATCGGGACGGATTTTTACATCTGACGGGTCGGCTCAAGGATGTGATCGTACTGGCGTCGGGGAAGAAGGTTAACCCGGAAGAAGTTGAGCGCTTTTACCAGAGCCGATGTCCCTTAATCAGCGAAATCTGCGTTCTGGGCCTGGAGGACCCTCAAACCGGTGAAGAGTACCTTCATGCGGTCATCGTTCCTGACTTTGACGAGCTCAGACGCCGGCAGGTGGTTCACGCCTACGACATGATCCGATACCTGATGGAGACGCTCTCGCAGCAGTTGCCCTCCTACCAACGGGTGCGCAGCATAGAGATTTGGCAGCACCCTCTGCCGCGAACCCCGACCCAGAAGATTCGTCGTCACGAAGTCAGGAGACGGTTGGAGCAAACGGTACGCCGGGAGGAAGAGGGTGAGTCGACGCCGCCGTGGGAGCCCGAGGACCCCTTGGAGGAGCGCGTCGTGTCACTCCTGCGACAGATTAAGCCCGTGGAGAGACTCCATCCCGATATGAATTTAGAGCTGGATGTGGGTCTTGATTCGCTGGAGCGCGTTCAGTTTTTGGCGTCGCTGGGGGAAGCGTTCGGTCTGGCGATACCCGACGAAGCGGCATCCCGGTTGTTTCGATTAGGGGATGTCATCGAGTACGTGCGCCGACACCCAGGTCCGGCGGGTGCGGTGGAGGTGGAGCGCAAGGCTTGGGCGGAGATCCTGGACGAGCCACTGGGGCCGGCAATCCCCTGGCGCTACCTGCGGGTGTTGCGCCGTCGACCCTTCGTCGAACCTCTTGTCGTCCTGGTGGCTTGGGTGGTTCGATCGATCGGGCGTCTTTTCTTCCGTCTTCGAGGGGAGGGTCTTGAGAACCTACCGCGGGAGTATCCGTACCTGCTTTGTCCCAACCACCTCAGCTACCTGGATTCGTTCTTTGTGGTGAGTTTGCTGCCGAGAGGCGCCGTTCAACGGTTCTTTTCGCTGGCCTACTCGGACTACGTAAGCTCCGGCTTGTTGGGTTTTCTCGGAAGCCTGGTGCGGGCGATTCCGGTCAGTGCGGACCGGAATCTGAGAGAAACCCTTCGTTTGGCGGTCGAAGGGTTGCGTCAGGGACTGGTGCTGCTGGTATTTCCGGAGGGAGAACGGTCGATCGACGGACGTCTGAAGGTTTTCCGCAAAGGCCCTGCAATTCTCGCGACGCACCTTCGTCTCCCGGTCGTTCCGGTGGGAATCCGAGGTTCATATGAAGCCTGGCCCCGAGGATCGAAGCGGATCCGCCTGCATCCCATCACGATTCGTTTCGGCCGGCCGTTACGTCCGGAGCCCGGAGAATCCGTCGACGCTTTCAATGAGCGCCTGCGGCGGGCGGTCGTGGAGCTGCTTTGATTGATTCTTGACAGGAATACCCACAGGTCTCGCCTGAAGTTTTGTGGATGCAATAAGTCCGAGTGATTTCGATGAGGCCGCGCGCCCGCTTGGAACCGCCGGCGACGGGGCGGCTCAACATGAAGTGTTTATTTGATCTCCTTCCGCGGCTCCTTGGGTTCAGCAAGCCTCGCAACGTAGGGACGTCAATACTCTGTTTGCGAGGGAGTTCTACAGGAGGTTCGTCTCCCCCGCCGCCACCCTATTCTCCCCCGTCTCGAGAGAAAGCGGCCCGTAGAGTTTGGATCGGGCTGGCGACGCGGACGGCCAGCCACGTTACCAAGCGACTCAGATCATCCATGTAGGTATAGACCGCCGGCAGGATTACCAACGTCAGCAGAGTCGAGGTGGTTAACCCGCCCAGCACGGCCAAGCTGACGGGAGCCCACATGGCGGCACGGCCGCTGGCAGCCTGAAAGTACTCGGGAAGAAGGTAAGGCAGAGTTAGCGGCGTGAGGCCGATAAGCGACGTGGCCGCCGTCATGAGAATCGGTCGCAGGCGATCCATGCCCGCCTGAACGATGGCAGGGGTTCGTTCCAGTCCCGAACGGCGCAAGTTGTTGATGTGATCTACGAGGATGATGCCGTTGTTGACTACGATGCCGAAGAGGACCAGGATCCCCAAGTAAGCCATCTGGCTCAACGGGGTACTCGTTAAGTAGAACAGCAAAGCCGCTCCTATGATCGAGAAAGGCACGGTGAACAAGATCGTCAACGGGTGGAGGAAATCTTCGAAAAGCGCCGCCATGATGATGTACATGAAAACGATCGCCAACAAGATGGCGGTCAGATTTTCGCGTTCACTCTGCCGGGCCTGTTGCCAACGCCTGCCGAACTCCCAACTGTAGCCGGCAGGAAGAGAGAGATCCGCCAAAGCCTGTTGGGCTTGCATAGACAAGAAGAACGTGCTGCCCGACTTGCTGTCTGCGAACACTGTCACCGTTGCCTTGCGATTGTCCCGCCGGATGGACACCGGCCCCTTACGGTATTCCCAGGACACCAGGGTGTACAGAGGGATGAACTCGCCTTCCCGGTTTTCGACAGCGACGTTCAGGAGCTCGTCAAGTCGGACTTCGTTGGTATTCCGGAGTTGGAGCACCACGTCAATTTCGCTGGCGTCTCCCTTCAGTCGGGTTGTGGCCCGGGTACTGAGAGCGGAGGAGATCGTACGGGCCACCGCCATGGAACTGAGACCTACTTGTTCGAGACGTTGACGGTCCATCGACAGATGAATTTCATCGTCGCCGGTTTCCAAGGTGCTCTGGACGTTACTGACGCCGGGGAGAGTTTCCAGCCGTCGTTTGAAGTCTTCCGCGTACATGGAAAGCAGGGCCGAGTTGTCGCCGCGCAGCTCAATGGCGATTCCCATGTCGCCACTGCCCCCGAAACCTCGCATCCGTCCCGGGCGATACTCGACCCCCGGTGGCTTGGGCAGAAGGGCCACAGCCTTCTCGCGCAACTCGGTCACCGGTGTGCTTCCCGAGTCGGTCAGCAGGAGTTCCACCTCGCCTCGATAGTAGCCGCGACGTGTCGAGCGGAGGCTGAAGTCGGTGGAGATGGATTCGATTTCGAGTTCCTCCTTGTGATCCAACAAAACCTTCTCGATTTGCTGGTAGAGGTCGATAAGCTCGTCGGGACCGAACGTTCGTTCCGCCATTACTTCGAGCTCGATCTCTCGCTCCGCAACCGGAGGCATGAACTCTCGCTCCACGGAGCTGAACAGGACGTAAGAGAAATAGCCGATGGCCGCCAAGAGGGGAAACACTGCGAAGCGCCACCGTATCGTCCACCCCATCAACTTCCCGTAGATTGCAACCAGCCACCGGATGGCCTTTTGCTTGGGGCGCTCCGGCCCCGTGAAGATCCGAGCCGCTACGGTTGGAATGACCGTCACCGCCACGAGAAGAGACGCCAACAACGCAATGGTGATGGTAAGGCCGAAGTCGCGGGTCCATGGCCCGGCGACGGAAGAAGGCATGAAGATGAAGCTGGCAAAGACCGAAATCGTCGTGGCCGTGGAAGCGACGACCGCCATCCCAACCTCTCGGCTCCCTTTGACGGCGGCCTCCATTGCGCCGTAGCCCTTGTCCTGCTTATATCGAAAAATGTTCTCCAGGACTACGACGCTGTTGTCTACCAGCATGCCTACCGCCACCATCAGCCCCATCAAAGACACTATGTTCAGGCTGATATCGGAACCTCCCACGACCCGCATCAGGTACATGAACGCACAGGTGAAGACGATTGATGTAGGGATGGCAAGGGAGATGATGAGCGTCGAGCGGACCTTGAGAAGGAACAAGAAAAGGACGACCGCCGCCAGGAGACCACCAAACACACCCGCGTCCCGCAAGTCTCGTAGTGCCGTCAGAATCGGCTCAGCTTGGTCTCGGTAGACTCGAATCCCCAGACGTCCGTTCATCATTGGAAGGTTCTGGAGACGCTCCAGCTCCTTCCTTAGGTCTTGGCAAACCGTCACGATGTTCGCAGTGGAAGCTTTGAAGACGTTGATTCGAACGGCCTCGTCGCCGTTGAGGCGGGAATAGTCTTCTCTCGGCGGAAAGTCATAGCGGACGTCGGCCACGTCCCCCAGAGTCAGACGGCCTCGCATTAAAGGAAGCTTGGCTATCTCTTCGGCTGTCTTGAATTCGCCGATGGTCCGTAGGGTATACTTCTTGTCTCCTTCGAGGACATAACCCCCGCTCAGGTTAACATTATTGTTGCGCAAAGCCTGCCCGAGCGCGAAGACATCGATCGAGTGAGCCAGTAGTCGATTCTCGTCCAATTCAACAATTACCTGCTTTGCGTCCACACCCCGAGTTTCCACGTTGGCCACGCCCGCTACACGTTCCGTGCGCGGTACCACCACGTCGTCGATGATGCGGTACAACTCGTCCCGATCCCCTTGCCAGGCCACAGCAAAACTCATGACCGGCATGTCCGTGCTTTGCCACCGCCGAATCATCACGCGCTCGACGTCTTCGGGAAGTTCATTGCGGACCTGATCGATACGGTCGCGTACGTCCAGTGCCGCCATGTCCATATCTATCCCTTGGCGGAACTGCAGATTGACCCAAGCTCCCGAGTTGGACGAGGTCGATTCAATGCTGTCCAGACCCTCCAGAGTACCCAAGTACTGCTCGAGCGTTCTGGTGATGTTGCGTTCCACTTCCTCCGGAGAGGAACTCGGGTAGCTGACAAAGACGGCCAGGTGGTTCGCCTCGAACTCCGGCATGAGAGTCAACGGCAAGCGGGTGAGGGAGATTACCCCCAGTACCAAAATGCAGAGAGTCCCCATTAGAATCGTGACGGGGCGGTGAACGGCGTATTCACTGATCGTCATGGCTCTTTTCCCTTGTCACCACGCTGTAGAGAACCGGGACTATTACCAGGGTCAGCAGCGTCGAAGTCAGCAGACCTCCGATGATGGTGACAGCCAAGGGGACCCGTAATTCCGCTCCTTCACCCCAGTCCCATGCCATCGGAAGAAGGCCCAAAACGGTGGTTGTGGTAGTCATCAAGATCGGTCGCAAGCGAACCGCGCAAGCGTTTCGTAGAGCTTCGCCCACGGAAGCTCCGGCCCTCCGCAGTTGGTTCGTGTAATCGATAAGCACGATGGAGTTGTTGACCACGATCCCCGCGAGAACCACCGCCCCGATAAGAACCACAACGTTGAGCACCAGATTGGTCAAGTAAAGAGCCAGAGCCACGCCGATGGCTGCAAAAGGTATGGCGAACATAATGACGAAAGGTTGGACGAGAGACTCAAACTGTGACGCCATTACCAGATACACCAGGAACACCGCCAAGAGGAGAGCGAACTGCATGCTGGCGAAGGCGACGGCTCGCTCCTCGCTTTGCCCCGAGACGAATGCGACAAAATCTCGAGGCAGGAGAAACTGGTCTAAGATCTGTTGGATTTCACCGACTGCCGTCTGTAGATCGATACCGCTGAGGTTGCCCGAAATGACGGCCGCCCGCTGAGGACCTATCCGTCGAATCTCCGTGGGGCCTTCTTCCAACTGGACGTCGGCGACCGAGGTTAGGTAAATGGCACGACCGTCGGAGGTGTTCAATCGCAACGCCCGGAGATCTTCGACGCTTCGGCGATCCTGCTCACGAAGGCGTACGCGGATGTCGATCTTGCGGTCTTCCTCGTTGAACTCCGTGGGCACATCTCCTTGGACCTTGTTGCGCAGCAGTTGTGCCGCATCGCTGACGTTAAGCCCGAAACTGGCCAGTTTCGGACGATCGAAGATGATGTGAACCTCGGGGTTGCCGCCCTCCGTACTGGCCCTCAGGTCCCGCAGCCCCGGAACCGCCTCCAGGCGCTTTGTTAAACGCTCGGCATGAAACTTTAGCGCGCTGAGGTTGTAGCCCTGGACGACGACTTCCACCGGCGTCTTAAAGCTGAACAGGGTGGGCCGAGAAAATCGATACTCGACGGCGGGAAAGCCTGTGAGCCGGGTTCGAAGGCGCTCGATGACCTCGTCCTCCCTCTCATGCAAGACTCCAGGGTTTAGCCGAACCAGCGTCTGCCCTATGTACTCCTCCTCTTCAGCGGCTGAGACCCCGGTTTGATTGCCTGATCCGACGATGGTGTAGAAAAGTTCCACGTCCGGATCTTGAGCTACGATCTCCTCTATCTGCTCCAGCCGTGCGGATGTTTCTTCCAAGGCCGTCCCGGGAGGAAGCTGAAAATCTACGTAAAACTCGCCTTGGCTGATTTCCGGTATCAACTCCGCTCCCAGCTGTCTCAGGAATATCAGAGAGCTCAACAGGAGCAGGACGGCAAGCGAAATGGCCGAAAACCTATGATTCAATGCCCTATCCAGAATCCACAAGTAGGGCCGAGTCAAGGAGAAAGGCACAATCCGTTCGCCGGCCTCCGCCCTCTCTTCATCCGAAACCTGGGATTGTTGTCTCGTGCCGCCCAGGCTGGACAGCATAGGGATCAGCATAATCGCTACGAGCAGCGAAGCCAGCAGGGAGAAGGTTACGGTCAGAGCCTGGTCGGCGAACAACTGGCCCGCGATACCCTCCACGAACACGATCGGAACGAAAACGCACACCGTGGTCAGCGTACTCGCCGTAACCGCCTGGCCCACTTCGCTGGCTCCCCGGTCGGCGGCTTCCCGCACGGGGTATCCGAGGAAACGGTATCGGGAAATGGCTTCCAGTACCACGATCGAGTTGTCCACCAGCATTCCGATGCCCAGCGCCAAGCCGCTTAGGGACATGATGTTCATGGAGACGCGGAAGACGTACATGAGGAAGAAGGTGACCACAATCGAAATCGGTATGGCCAACGAGATAATCAACGTGCTTTTGACGCTTCGGAGAAAGAGGAAGAGAACAAGCACTGCGAGAACGCCGCCCATGACGGCGGTATTCAGGACCTCGTTGATAGATTGCCGGATGAATTTCGATTGATCGAAGACGACTTCGAAGTGCAGACCTTCGGGCTTCTCTGCATATTCTCCTTCCAGAACCTCGAGCTCGCGGCGAACGCTGTCGGCGACGGACACCGTATTGGCGTCGGCCGCCTTGAAGACGGCAATCTCGACGCTTTCCTCGCCGTTCACCCGCGTGATGATTTGGCGTTCCTTATAGCCGGAAAAGACGTCTCCGACGTCTTTCAGGCGCACCGGTGCTCCAGCCCGGTAGGCCACGACGATCTCACCGATCTCGTCCACGTCACGGAACTCGTTGAGCGTCCGCACCAAGTACCGGCTCTGTCCCTCCCGCAGCAACCCTCCCGTAAGGTTCACATTCTCCTGCGCCAGCCGATTCGTTAGCTCTCGGATCGAAAGCCCTAAAGCCGCCATCCGGTTTTCGTCCAGCTCCACCTGGATTTCTTCCTCCAGGCCGCCGCTGACTCGGACGGCGGCGACGCCGGCCAGACTTTCGATTTCCGGCCGGATAAACTCTTCGCAGGTGTATCGGATTGCGGCCAGGTTCGCTCGGCCGGTAACACTGATCCGCATGATCGGATCCGTGGAGGGGTCATACCGGAGTAGGATAGGTTTATCGGCATCCAAAGGAAGCTGGACTCGATCGAGTTGCTCCCGCACGTCAAGAGAGGCGAAATCCATCTGGGTGCGCCAACTGAACTCGATGATGACGTCCGAGAGCTCCGGCTTGGAAACCGACGTGACCCGCACCACGTTGTTCACCACGCTGACGGCGTTGGCGATAGGTCGCGAGATTAGGCTCTCAATTTCTGCCGGTGCCGCGGCTTCATAACGGGTACGGATGGTCAACGTCGGATAAGAGATTTCGGGCAGCAGGTTGAGCGGCAACTGATCATAAGAGACCAGGCCGAAAACCGACACGGCCACGAAGAACATCGTCACGGTGACGGGGCGGCGGATCGAAAACTGAACTATCCTCATGGATTCTGACCCTGTGGAGTGGTTTGGCGCTCTGCCATGATTTGGCTGAAAAAGGCCCTTCGTTTTGCCGGATCCGTGGCCACCGAAGGATCTTCCTTAAGCTTGTCTTCCCATCGTTTGCGGATGGCGGGGTCCGCCATCATCTGCTGGAAAAGGCCGCCGCCTCGGGATCCTCCCTCGGCTACGGCCGGGGCGCCGGGCACCACGATGTCGGGCCCGGTGGGGCTTTGCGGCTCCTGAGCTGTCCGCGCCGCAGCTACTACCTCGGAAGGAGTCTGCCCGCCTTCCCAAGCCTGAACCATTACCGGGTAACCGTCATTCAGAGCCTCTACTCCTACGGTTACGACAGCTTCTCCCGGTTGTGCTCCTTGAAGAACTTCAACATACTCGTCTTCGGAAATCCCCAATTCGACCGGGCGGCGCTCGACCGTGTTGTCTCCACGGATCACGAAAACATAGTTCTGATCCCGTTCCCGCAAGACGGCCTTCTTTAGCACGACGGTTGCTTTCGGACGGGTCTCCACGGCTATGTAGACGGTGCCGAACATGCCTGGACGCAATAAATAGCCCGTGGAGCTCAATTCGACGATAACCTTGACTGTCCCCGTGTTTGCGTCGACCGTGGGACTGATCAACCGAATTCTTCCACCAAACTCGCGGTTCGGGATGGAATCGAAACGAAGTTTGGCGGCTTTTCCAAGCTGCAGGGAGGCAAGATACCGTTCGGGAATGTAAACGGGGGCCCAAAGGGGAGGGAACTCCTGGACCGTAAAGAGCAGCTCGTTGGCGTTGACCCGGTCACCGACGTCGATAAGCCGTTGGGTGACCACTCCGTTGATGGGACATTCCACAGTGGTGTAATCGAGCTGGATTTGAGCCGCCTCAAGCCGTGCCTTGGCGGCCTCCAGCTGCCGTTGGGCGTTGATCAAGCTGAGAGCGTCGGTGTCGTTCTGAAGTTTGGCCTGATCAAACTCTTCTTGGCTCATAAGGCCCTGCTCAAACAGCGCTTGGGCCCGCTGGAAACTGGCCTCCGACAGTTGGGCGCGCACTTTCGCCTGTTCCAGACTAACCTCGGCCTGCCGCACGGCGATCTCGGCCTGCGCCAGCTCATTTCGAATCTCGCGATCATCCAGCCGGCAAAGGAGCTGACCTGCCTGAACGACGTCTCCCTCTTCGGCGGCGAGTTCCACTACGTTGGCACTGACACGGGAGTACACCGACACGTCCCGAATCGACTCAAGCGTTGTGTTGGCGATGATGTAGGAGGAGATGGGGCGTTGCTCGACGCGGTAGGCGCGCACGCTTACGGCTTGGGCGCTTGGATCGGTAGGCCTGCCGCCCGGTAGACCCCCGGGTGATGATCGATTTTGTTTGCTGTCGGCGGTCGTTGTTTCCGGAGAAGACCCGCCGCAGCCCGTCACCAGAAGAAGCGCCAGCAGAAGAACAACTCTGCCGGCCCGCCAAAAACGGTTGTGGGTTGGGGACATCTTTCTCCACTCCATGTTTCGGTGCCGTCTCGTTCCCTGCTTCTGGTCGCGGTGGATACGCATTCAGGCATTCCCCCAGTTCAAAGCTGAATTTCCTGTTTCCAGCATGTCCGGACTCCTTCTATTCCGGCCGGTTCGAGCTCCCGTTCCATCGGGATGCAAAGCGCAAATTGTCACCCCGAGCCCGGCTCGTCGTATCGTCCCGGCCACCCAACTAGTCGACGGAAGGAACGTTTTCCAACCGACGCCTATTTAGACGATCATAGGGCGGATTTCGTGCCGTACGGATGTGTAGGAACTCCGCATCTTTTGTGACGGAGGCCTGTAAGCCTCCCGCAAACGGTGTTTCACGTTTGACTTAGTGTTAAAATGCCGCCTTTCCGGGGTTCTCTCGACTCACAAGGAGGATGAACGTTGAACGTTGGCGTGGAGTACATCGAAAAAGTCTACAATCGCTATTCTCGGTTTTATGATCTTATCTTCGGCCCGGTTTTCCAAAGTGGACGAGATTTGGCGCCTGTCCTCCTTGACCTCCGACCTGGAATGGATCTGCTGGAGGTAGGGATCGGGACCGGTCTTTCTTTGGGGACGCTACCGACTCATGTGAACATCACCGGCATAGACTTGTCGGAGAAAATGCTGGAACAAGCCGCGAAGCGAGTGCGGACGAAATTCCCTCGACATAAGGTCCGGCTCCTAAGGATGGATGCTACCAGGCTGGAGTTTCCAGATAATTCGTTCGATCGTGTTTTGGCGGCTTACTTCATCTCCACAGTGCCTGATCCGCTGCAAGTCATCAGCGAAATGAAACGCGTGTGCCGCCCCGGAGGGTATCTGGTGTTTCTGAACCATTTCCGACACGAGAACCTGATCGTCGGAACGCTTGAGAAGTGGCTCTCCCCCATGTTCTGTCGGATTGGGTTCCGAACGGACTTGGATGTGCGTACCCTGATGGAGGAATCGGGTCTTCGCATTGATGTGCTGGAGCCCATCGACTTTCTGGGGCACTGGAAGGCGGTTCGCTGCATCGATCCGCTGAAACTGTGAAAAGTCTGAGGAGTGGTGCATACGGGTTCCCGCGATTTGCGGGATTCGCCTCGTTGGCTTGTTCTCGCGTTAGAGAAAGTTGAGAAGAGGGCCCGGGTGAAAGTGTGAACTTTCCGGCGGCATGGCCGGCTCGGAGAGATCCGGCGGCGGTGAGCCCGTCTTCCGGCGGAGACTTCTGGATGTGCCGTGGAAGAGTGGAGCCCGAACGCTACGACTCCCTGGTTTCCGGTTTTTCTCTGGGGCGAATGTACCTCTGCTCCGTGTCTTGTAATGGGTGCCGCGGGGCCTGTCGCGAGATGCTGTCTCTTCCGGGAAATCGCTTCGGACCGGGAGCAGATTTGGGCGCGTTAGGCCGCTTATCGTTTCCGCGGCTTAAGCAGAGCGGACAAGGTGTGTGTAGAGGAGCCGTCGAATAATGTGAGAGGCTCGTGCTCAAGGGTTCGGAGAAACTTATATCGCTTACCTCGAGCCAGATCTTCGAAAGTGTAGAGGTTCTGATCGGCAAACTCTAGTTGGTATGCTTTCAAAAGAAGGGACGCGGCAAGAGTGTCGGCGGCGCTGGTGTGTAGTGGGCGGTAAGGGATACCGTGAAACCGGCAGGCCTCGCCGAGAGAACATGCTCTACCCAGACCGAGGAGCGGGCGCAGGTACATCAGGCACAGCTGGGGAGGGGAATTCAGGACACCGGCCCGGCTAAGCTCGAATTCGAGAAAGCGGGCGTCGAAATAGATGTTATAGGCTGAGACCACGCAACCTTCCAACGCCCTCAAGAGCAGAGGCACGATCTCCGGAAAGGTTGGCGCGTCAGCCACGTCGGCGTCCGTGATCCCATGAATCCAGGTGGCGGATACAAGTCGTTCCGGATTGATAAGAGTGTCTAAAACGATCTGGGGATCCTTGTCCGGTTCCACCCGCGCCACCGCGATTTCCACAATTCGATCCAGTCCTGCGCTGAGCCCCGTGGTTTCTACGTCCAGTACGGCGTAAGGCGTTTCGAGCAAAGGTCGTTCCAAGACACCGGCCATAGTGTTGACTCCAGGATACCCGGAGTCGTCGTCTCTTTCTCCTTCTTTGGTAGTGGTTTCAAGCATGCATCATCACGCAGGAAAGGAACTGGTTACGGTTGAACTGGTTGAAGTCGAGGGAATAAGATAGCCGAACGTGAGTAGACCGCCGGGGAGCCGGGACAAGAGCTGTCAAGGAAGGATGCGAGCGGGCCGATTCGAAGCCGTGTGTAAGATGCCGGGAGCGCTTTGAATTCGGGGCGGGTGGGGGCTGTCGATTATGGAGGATTCAACCCGACTGAGTTCGCCGTCCCGCCGTCGAACGGATGAGAGCGTGGGCGAGACACTGCGGGAACACATCGTCGAAGTGGTGAGCGATTCCGGCGAAGGAGCGCAGACCTGCGGGCAGCTGTTCGGAACGATTTCGGCCCGGATGGGGAATGGAGTCTGGACGGTCGAGATCATTCCTGCGGAGATCGAACCACCTCCTCGTTCCCGGGAGGGAGCCTCGGGGAATCGTATCCGTGTCGGCTCCTACCGGATTACTAACGCAGGGGATACCGCCGATGTTGTGGTGGCGTTTAACGAACAAGTACTGTACAGCCGAATTGACGGAGAAGCGTTGCGTTCCGGAACGGTGATTCTGCTGGACGACTCATGGGCTTCCGATCCCGATTTGAAAATTCAGAAAGCGTATGCCGAAGCTGTCGATGATTTTGAGGGCCGGGGATATGTTGTCCGACCGATTCCAATGTTGAGGGAGACGCGGAGGCTGGTTGACGAACCTCGAAGGGGAAAGAACATCTGGGCGCTGGGGATGCTGTGTGCTCTCTACGAGCGGGATATGGATATCGCCGCCGAGGAGGTGCGTAAACGCTTCACTCGTCGCGGGCCGGAGGCCGTTGAGAAGAACCTCGCACTCTTGCAAGCGGGCTGCCGTTGGGCTCTAGAGAACGTTGATCTGCGCTTTCGCATACCGTCGCCTGCCTTGACCGAACCCACCTTGGTGATGAACGGCAACCAAGCCGTCGGTTTGGGGATCCTGGCCTCGGGAATGGAGGTCTGTGCTATGTACCCCATCACGCCTGCGACGTCGGCGTCCCATTACTTGGCTACGGTGATCGACCAGGTGGGCGGTGTTCTTCACCAGGCGGAGGACGAGATCGCGGCTCTCGGATTTGCCGTCGGTGCTTCGTATGCCGGGAAAACCGCTGTTACGATCACTTCAGGACCGGGTCTCGCCCTAAAGACGGAATTTATCGGTCTGGCGGTCATGGCGGAAGTTCCACTGGTGATTGTGGTGGTCCAACGGGGCGGTCCTTCGACGGGTTTACCGACCAAAATCGAGCAGGGTGACCTGCTTGCCGCTCTGTTTGGATCTCCCGGTGACGCTCCAAAGATCATCATGGCTCCCGCCACGATTGAGGAATGCTTTCATTTCATCATTACGGCACGGAAACTGGCCGAAGAATTCCGGGGCCCGGTAATCGTGTTGACCGACGCCAACTTGGCCACCGGCCAGCAGCCGTTTGTCCGGCCCAAGCTCCAGGAAGAGTGGTTGGCTCCGCCTGTAGACCAGACTCCCTGGGATCCCACGGTGCCCCCGTACCAATGGAATTCAGAGACGGGACTCTCTCGGCGTCCCATCCCGGGTCAACGCGGGGGGGAGTATGTTTTGACCGGTCTGGCTCATGACGAGTGGAGCCATGTCGCCTACGAGTCCGCTGTCAATCAGCGGGCGATGGTTATGCGAAGTCGGAAGCTGGCGACCTTTGCCGCAGGCCTGCGGCCGCCGGAAGTCTACGGCGAGTCCTCGGGTGACTTGCTTGTCGTTAGCTGGGGTTCGACGTTGGGGGCGGTGCGCGAAGCAGTAGACCGACTTCGTATGGAAGGTGCTTCGGTCTCGCATGTCCATTTGAGGTTTCTTTCTCCCCTTGAACCGGGTCTCCGCGAGATCTTTCAGGGATTTCGGAAGGTCCTGACGGTGGAGATCAATTATTCGGACGATCCGGACCAGCCCTACATCAATGAGACCACACGCCGGCGGGCGGGTTTGGCGCGACTGTTGCGGGAGCAGACCCTGGTGGATGTCGACTGTTGGTCGCGCGTGCCTGGGAGCCCTTTGCCTCCAGGGAAAATTGAGCGCGAGCTCCGCCGACGCTTGCGTGAGTCGGTGGAGGCGTAACGCGCTATGTATGGGATCAAGGCAGATTGGGTGATCGAGAGGAAACCACGGGTATGTGTGCTGGAAGACTACATAGGGGCGGAGCCTAGGTGGTGTCCCGGCTGCGGAGACCACGCAGTGCTGACTGCAGTCCAGCGGGTGGCCCGGGATCTCCAGCTCTTGCCGGAAAAGACGGTGGTTGTCTCCGGGATCGGCTGTTCGTCGCGTTTTCCTCACTATATGAAAACGTATGGATTTCACGGCTTGCACGGTAGAGCCTTGCCCGTCGCGGAGGGTATCCGCAGCCGAAGGCCCGACTTGAACCTTTTCGTTATCACCGGCGACGGTGATTGTTGCGCCATCGGGACCTCCCACTGGATCCATGCCGTCCGTTACAACATGGATTTGACGATCCTTCTTTTGGACAACAACATATATGGTCTGACCAAGGGTCAGACGTCTCCCACAACCCGCAAAGCCGAGAGGTCGTACACACACCCGAAAGGCTCTTTTTTCGTGCCTATCAATCCGATTTCCGTCACGCTGGGCGTCCCGAACGCCTCGTTCGTAGCTCAAACCATCGACTGGAACCCTTCCCATTTATACGAGACCATCCGGCGAGCCCATGAGCATAAGGGGACTTCGTTCGTTCGCGTCTTTCAGCGCTGCCCCCACTACAGTTCACACGTTTTTGCCGACGCGCAGAATGATCCGTCAAGGATTCTGTTGATGACGCATATGAAGGGCGTCGCCGTGCCCGATAACGTAACTCGAATGTTTCCCAACCGAATGGAGCATGATCCACAGGACTTGGACGAGGCAAGACGCATTGCATCGCGGGAGGACGTTTTTGCGATTGGGCTGTTCTATTGGAACCCAAGTGCGGAACGCTACGACAAGATCACACAAGAAGGGCTGGGCACGCCTCCGAGGAAGAAGCTGGAAGCAATCGAACGGGCTTTGGATCACTTTGCTGTCTAGCGGCGGCGCTCGCTTGCGAATCTTCTTGGGTGTCGGAGATTCTCGGCTTCTTTCCTTCCCGGCATTTTCGGAGAGGAACCGGGGAGAGCCCTGTGAAGTGGGACGGCGGAAGGTGGAGGAGAGTCGGCTGACGATGAGGAGGGGGGCGGGCCGCCCGGGAATTGACCGGGCGAAAGGGAGATCGGATGCCTGAACGAGAGAGGACGGATTGGCGGAGGCGACTCCGACTTTTCTACTTGACGGGGCTCCGGGATGAAGTCGACAGCGATGTCGCCGGCCCGCTTCGGCCCGCCCTGGCTGACGGCTTGGAGGAGAGTTCGGACGAAGCCGTGGCATGGGTAGTATCAGAGGATACGGGGACAGTGGAGACCTGGACTAAGGCGGCGCGCCGGGGGCTTGAGGAGACCGGAGGCAGCGAGGTGATGCGGTTTCTCTTTCCGCTGCTTACCGCCAGGCTGGGTGCATTGCCGGAGCCGGTCCGAGCTTGTGAAGCCCTTCGGGAAGTCCTGGCAGGATTGGAGGAGGAGCTGGATCTCAGTCCGGCGGCGCGGGAGAGGTTTCGGGAAGAAGTGAAGCGCCTTCTGGAGAGGTCACGGGAGGCAGACTGGCTCCTACCTTTCCGCCGCAGTATTGTCCCTTGGCTGTGGCGGTGGGCGGCCGAGAAGGAGAAAGTGACGGTTAGGGACGAGCTTATACGCTCTTTGGAACATTGGAAAGACCGGCTTGAAGAGATTCTCGAGACGGCTAAAGCCCTGGCACCGGCGAGCCAATCTCCCGAGTATCTGGCGCTCAGCCTTGGAGCGGAGGCGGTACGCTGGGTAGACCCGGTACACATGGGAAGTGCTTTGCAGAAGATACGAGGCGGCAGTCAAGGTGTCGCGGAGGAGAAACGCAAGCGGGTCGAGGGGTTGGTAAGAGAGCTCTGCCAGGCACTGGAGTGGCTGCAAGCTCAACCACTTGTCGAGTGGATCGCGAGGCGGCCGATGCCGGGGCAGTCGGAAGCGCTCTGCCGGGTATTTCCGAAATCGGATGGGTTTACCGAGGCTTCCGAGCGAATCGGGGAATGCTTGCGGTACGGTCAGGAAATCGAGCGCCTGCGGCGTTTCGCTCAACTCGAGGTCGAAGGATCTTACGACCCGGCACTTCACGGGATGCTGTTGGAACGGTGGAGATGGCCGTGGGTTTCGCCCGAAGTGATGGGAGCTTTGCCCACCGTGGTGGTGATGCTGGACAACTGGGAGGCAAGTGGGGATTCGCTGTCGGCTCTCCTGACCGTGTTGCGGCGGGAGTACCCTATACAGGTGTGTCTTTTGGAGGAGTGGTCGGCTTCGAAAATCCTCGAGGCGCACGAGGCCGGGGGTGGTGTCGGGGATCCCGCATGGTTGATGCTGGCGTGTCCGGAAGCGCGGATCGTGCGCACTTCTCTGCTGCGTCCGGACGAATCCCTGCGAGTCGTGCGGGAGGGCTTGCGGGTTGACCGACCGGTTCTTACTGTGATTTCTTGCCCTCCGGAGGAAGGATCTCGGCAGGTTGTCTGGGAGATGGGTCAAGTGGCGTGGCGGGCTCGGGTGACGCCCACATGGATTTGCGATCCTTCGGGTGGAGACAGCTGGGCGGATCGGTTTCACTTGCTCGAGAACCCCGCGCCGTCCTCCCTGTCTACTTCGGTTCATTGGCGCGAGAAGGACGACGCGGAAGGGGAGACGGAAGCCGATGAAGTGTGTGTTTTCGCTCATCTGGCCGCTTGGGATCTTGAGCTGCGACGGGAATTTTGGGAACTGCCGGCCGAGCTTGAGCTGGACGAGCTGACTTTGGTGGGAGCGTACTTCAAGTCCGAGGCTGAAGAGGACGCGATCCCCTTCATCTGGGTCAGGGGAAGGGACGGGGCTGTGCGCCGGGCGGTCTTGACCCGTCGCCTGCTTAAGGCGTCCGCAGGTTTTCTGTGCTCTTGGCGGTTGGTGCAGGAACTGTCCGGTCACAACAACTCGCACGTCCGGCAAGCCGTTGCGCGTGTTGAAGAGGAATTGGCACGCAGATTCGATCGGGAGAAGGAAGCAGCGCTGACGGGTGCCAGACGGGAGGGAGCCGAGGAGGTGATTGGCCGCTTGGTGGGTATTTTGACCAATCTTCCGCAAGGGGGCGTGGAAATTCCCACGGTCGCTTCGATGGTAACCTCCCGTGCAATGTTTGAATCACGGTCTTCAGAGACTGGAGCGGAAGTTGCTTCTACGCAGGAGGCCGTTTCCGAGGAAGTCCTGTCGGAAGCGATAGTAGAAGAGCCGATTACAGAGGAGGCGTATATCGACTCCGACTTGTGTACCAGCTGTAACGACTGTATTAGTCTCAATCCACGGATGTTTAAATACAACAAAGAGCGGCAAGCATACCTCGCCGATCGGTCCGCCGGAACATTTGCTGAGTTGGTGAAGGCGGCGGAGAAATGCCCGGCGCGATGTATACACCCCGGGTCTCCCCGGCCCGGCGACCCTACCGTAACGCCGGAGCTGTTGGAACGGGCAAAGGTGTTCCGCTGAGTACTTTCCGCTCTGATCCGGTTTTTTTGATATAGCAGTGAGATTATGAATCCGGAGCTATTGCAGGCAGTCCAGGTGGCGGTTCTGATCATGGCGGGGCTGGGAGTTTTCTTTGCTTCCTTGCTGGCCTTGGCCGACCGCTACTTGCACGTAGAAGAGGATCCTCGTTTGGAGGAAGTGGAGAAGCTTTTGCCCGGCAACAATTGCGGGGCCTGCGGGCAGCCCGGCTGCGCCGCGTTTGCCGCCGAGCTGGTCAAAGGGACGGCCAAGCCGGGCCAGTGCACCGTCAGCACTCCTGAGAACCTGGCCAGGATCGCTGAGTTTCTGGGAGTGGATGTGGGTGCCGGGGAAAAACGGGTGGCTCGGCTGAAGTGTGGCGGTGGTGAGGGGATGGTAACTCACTTGGCGGACTACCGAGGAGTGAAGTCGTGTCGGGCGGCCGTGATCGTGGATGGAGGGGGGAGGGCTTGCCCCTGGGGTTGCCTGGGATTGGGTGATTGTGAGCGGTCCTGCACGTTCGACGCGATCTCGATGAACTGGGAAGGGTTACCACAGGTGAGCGTCGAGCTGTGTACGGCTTGCGAAGACTGTGTGGAGGCGTGTCCACTGGACTTGTTTACCATTGTTCCGCTGTCCCACAAGCTGTTCGTGCAATGCAGCTCACCGTTGACAGGAGAAGAAGCACGGGCTCGGTGCGCCGCCGCTTGCGATGCCTGCGGCCGTTGTGCCGCTGACTCGCCTCCCGGAGTTATTGAAATAGTCGACGGCCTCCCCGTAATTCATTACGATCGCGATCGGAAGCCTTCCGAACGGGCGACTTGGCGTTGTCCGACGGGAGCCATTGTCTGGTTGGAAGGAGATCAGTTCACCCAGCCGCTGGTGGAGATCAGCAGGGAGCGGATCCGTGCATAATCTGATGTCGAGTTTACGATTTGAGCGTTTGCGAAAGAGATTCTTTTCGAGAAGCGAAGAGACGTCGTCCCGGCAGGACGGAGAACCCGGCTTCCTGGAGGTACAAGATGGGCTGGTTCTCCTGGAGTCGAAGGCCTCCGACGGTTTGATTTACTGTGCGGGAGTGGAATCCGGCACGGACGGAGGCCGAAACCGATGGTCCGTGGAAAACGGCTTCGGGCGCAGCACCCAGGTAATTGAGCAGCGTTCTGTGGCCGAAGCGATCGCGGCGGGTGCGGGAGTCGCGATGAACGGCTTGCGAGCATCGGTCTTTCTGCCGGGGGATTTCCTGGCGGAGGGTTTCGCACAACTGCAGTCGCTGGCCTCCCGCCATGTGCCGCTTGTTGTACACGCCGCGCTGAGGGAGGGATTCGGTCCGGGCAGCAGTCACGCCGTGTACCACGGGTCCTCCGACTTGGGCTTGTTCCAAGTCATGCCCCACACCGTACAACAGGCTTTGGATTTCACGGTCCTGGCTCACTGGCTGGCCGAACGTACTCTGATTCCCGGGTTGGTCGCGGTGGATCGAAGAGTCGCCGAAAACGTGCGAATGCCGTCCGAAGAGTTACTACAGGCCTTCTTGGGGGATCCGGAAGCGCCGGTGCCGGTTCCCAGTCCGGCTCAGCTCTCGATTTTCGGTGGAGAGCGGCCGGTGGTGCCGGCTTGGTTCGATTTGGACCGTCCGGTGGCCTTTGGGACCCTGCAGGGATCCAACGAGGCGGCGGCGGCGGAGGTCGGCCGGGAAGTCTTTTTTGTGCGGCATCTGAAGGAAGCTCTCCGAGACGGGTTGGAAATGCTCGGGCGTCGAACGGGACGCCGGTGGGACTTGGTTACTACCGACGGCTTGGAGGGTGCCGATACCGTAGTGGTTGTGCAAGGGAGCGCCTACGAAACGGTTCGGGCCGCCGCCCAGTACCTGCGTCGGGAGAGAGGCTGGCGGGTCGGCGTTCTTGGAGTGACTTGGTTGCGTCCCTTCCCCGGTGAGGTGTTGCGGCAGCATCTCGCCGTCCGTAAGCAGGTGGCCGTGCTGGAGAGTGCCGCCGCGGCGTTCAGTGAAGAGGGCCCTCTCATGCGGGAGATCCGCCGGGCTGTGCCCGAGCACGACGGTGTTTGGGTAAGCGGGGTCTACGGTCTTCACGGCCAGCCCCTTGCGGTGGGGCAGGTCATCCGGTTGGTGGAGGAACTGCGGGGTAATCGGCCTCGTCCAAAGGTGTGGTTGGGTTTCATGGCGGGTCCGGACAAATGGGGGGAGTATCCGAAACGTGCAGCTTTGGTCCAAGCGGTTCAGTCGGATTATCCCGAGCTTTCACAGGGCATTCTTTCGTCCGCCGAGGTGGAGAAGCTGTCGGCCGACGAAGTGCGAGGCGTTCAGTGGGTGGGCGCTTCGCGAGAAGATCCGGGCTTGATCGTTGACCGACTCAAAGCGTTGGTAAACCCCAAGGAGCAGGGAGGGACGCGTGCGATTGCTTGGTACCCCGAACCTGGGATTCTTTGTGTCCGTGTATCGGCGGGACCGGATGAATTGGCCTTGGCGGAGAGCGGTCTGGCTCTGGATTTGGTCCTGGTAGGGCGGGTAGGTCTGGATGTTCTGCACAATCCCCTTGCGGACCTGAAGGAACGGCGAGCCGTTGTGATCCAGAGTGACCGCGCTGGCTCGGAGATTTGGCGTCTATTGCCGGCTTACTGGCGTTCCGAGGTGAAGCGGTTACAGCTAAGACTCTATCAGGTGGACGGGGATTTCGATCGGATGCTGGAGGCGGCTTCGGAGTTGCTGAACGGGCGGGACGGCGGTGAAGCGGCGGTCGAGATCGATTGGCGAGACCAGCCGGTCCTGCTGGATGAGCCGGAAGAAGTGCCGGCATTGATTCGGCGCGCCGGACAGGGGAGCGGTGACTATGCGAGCTTGCCTCGCTTCTGGGGCGAGGTCATGCAGCCCAAGCGGGCAGGTATCACGGACAACTTTCCCGATCCGCTGGTGGCGGTTGGAGCCATTCCTCCTTACACCGCCGCTCTGGCCCGGCCCCGAGGGACGGCTTTGCCGTCGCTTCCGGTGCTCAATCCGGAAAATTGTACCGGCTGTGGAAATTGCTGGCCGGTGTGTCCGGATTCGGCCATTGGTGCGTCGCTGGTGGGTTTGCAGGAATACCTGGACGCTGCGCTGGCAGCCACCGGTCGGGAGGGTAAGGTGGCCTCAGCCCTCAAGCGAGCCCATCGAAATGTGGCGGCTCGTTTGAGTTCCTTGCTCCGGGAAGGAAACGCCCACACGGTTGTGGAGGAGCACCTGCGGGACGCGTATGACTACGTATTACAACGTTTGTCCATCCCTCCGGACCAAGAGCGGGAGTACCACGAGACGGTTTCGGCCGTCGTAGAAGCCGCCACGCAAATCAGCCCTGTGGTTACCGGGTTGTTTTTTCACCAACCCGAAGGAGAACTCAAAGGGAGCGGGCAGCTCCTGATGTTGGCTTTCAATCCACATGCGTGTCAGGGCTGCCGTTTGTGCATCACCAGTTGCCCGGAATCGGCCCTCGAAGCTTTCGACCGTGCGGGAACTGCAGGAGCGGATGCGCGTACCGCCTGGAAGTTCTGGGAGGAGTTGCCGGACACGCCGGGAGTGCTCGTGGAGAAGGCTCGCGAACAGCTGGACCTGGGTCTGGTAGCGGCACGATTATTGAGTCGCCACAGCGCTTTGGTCCAGGCCGTCGGCAGTTTTGGTGAGCCGGGATCGGGGGAACGATTGGCCGTGCGCCTGGTGACCGCACTTCTGGAAAGCCGCATGCAGTTCGAGTTGACTCGTTATGCCGGTGAGGCGGAGGAGTTGGCCGGCAAGATGCGCGAACTGCTTCATTCTTTGTTGGCCGAAGGATTGGAGAAGGCCGATCCGGAAGCAATTGAGCGCGCCTTGCTCGAGGTACCCCGCCGGCGGGTCAGCTTGGGTGAGCTGACGGCGAGACTTGAACGTTTCGGCCGTCAGGTGGTGGTGGACCCTGTCAAGACGGTTCGAGTGGCCCAGGTGATACAGCAGCTGGAATCCGAGGTGTCACGGGTTCGCGAGGGGAACAACAACCTCGGGCGCAGCCGTTTCGGTGTTGTCATTGTCAGCCGGCGGGCGGCTTGCTGGGCGGGTCGATATCCCAACCATCCGTACAATGCGCCTTTGGTTGTGGAGCCCTCTCCGGAGGGAATGAGTCTCGCTCTGGGAGTGGCCGAGGCTCTTACCCATCGCCACTTGGATAAGATGCGCACACTGCGTCGGGCGCGTTACTTCCTCGAGAACCCGCCCGATCTGCCGGGACGACTGGCTTCGCTACATGATTTGACGTGGTCGGGTCTGTCGCAGGAAGAGCGAACATGTTGTCCACCCCTGCTTGTATTGGTTGACGATTCCGCTCTGGAACGGCAGGCGGTGGGCGTGCTCAGTCGGCTGTTGACTGGAGATCTGCCGGTCAAACTGATCTTTTTGGACGCCCGGGATGTGCGGATCAGCGATCCCGAGCCGGTGCTGACGGCTCTCGGAATCGGAAACGCTGTGGCGGTGTCCGCTTCGCTGGGGTATTTGGAGCATTTCGGTGAAGCTTTGGAGACGGCTTTCTCGTTTGCGGGTCCCGCGCTGATTCATGTGCATGTCCCGATTCCCGCGGAACACGGGTTTGAGACGAACCAGACCCTGCAGCGCGCTCGGGCGGCGGTGGAGGCTCGCATCCATCCCCTGCTCGTGTATGATCCGCGAAAGCCCGGGGCCCTGGGGGCGCGAGTGCGGATAGACGCGAACCCGGCTCTAAAGGAAGCCTGGGGGGGTACCGATCCGGTGGCTTGGTTGGCGGGCGAGGCTAGGTTCCGCCGCTTTTTCGCTCCGTTGGATGACGAGGATGCATCCACCGTCGATGCTGGAGAGTACTTGCTGGCCTTGCCCGAGGAGAGAGGCGACGAGGTGCCGGTCTGGGAGTTTCCGGACGGTAAGAAACGACGCGTCGATGCTGTGGCCCTCCGTTGGGCTGAGCAGCGGTATCGGGTGTGGAAGGTTCTGAAGGAAATCGGCGGTGTCGACAGTCCCTTCGTGGAAAGACTCCGGGAGGAACTGGAGACTGAGGTGGCCGCACGGAACCGGGCGGAGTTCGAGCGCATAAGGTCGGAGTACGAGGAGAGAATTGCAGCGCTGGAACAGGGTTTTGAGCAGCGTATGGCGGAAGTCCTCCGTCAGCGATTGTTACAGCTGACCGGGTTCGCCGAAGTTTCAGCCGGATCCGAGGACAGGTGAGATGAGTTCAGCCGTAGCGGTGAGCGATAAGTTGCCGACGTTTCGTCACGGAGTGCATCCGCCGGAACTGAAGGAAGCGACCGCGGGACGTCCGATTGAGCGGATGCCCTTCGTCCGGGAGTATGTGCTACCTCTGTCTCAACACACTGGAGCTCCCTCGGTGGCGGTGGTCCGACCAGGCCGGCGGGTCGTGCGGGGCGAATTGATTGCTGAGCCGGGTGCCTTCGTCTCGACGAGTCTCCATGCTCCGGTAACAGGATGGGTGAAAGCGATCGAGCCTCGCCTCCATCCGAACGGCAAGATGATGCCGTCCATCGTCATTGAGGCGGACCCATTCTCAAGTCAGAAGGTGCTGCCGCAGACGGTGCCCGATCCGGCGTCGCTAAGTAATGCGGAGATGGTGAAGGAGATCCAGCGGGCCGGGTTGGTGGGCATGGGAGGGGCGGCTTTCCCGAGCCATGTCAAGGTGTCGTTACCGGAAGGACGGCGGATTGAATTCGTCGTCATCAACGGTTGTGAGTGTGAGCCGGCTTTGACGTGCGACCATCGGCTCATGGCGGAGCGCCCGGAGGCCGTAGTGCGCGGGACATTGATTCTCCTCAAACATTTAGGCGCCAAGCGGGCCTACATCGGAATCGAGGCGAACAAGCCGGACGCGGCGGAGAGGCTTCGAGAAGTGGCACCCCCGGAAGTCGAGGTGGTGGTCGTTCAGGTGAAATACCCTCAGGGCGCGGAGAAGATGTTGATCGACGCAGTACTGCATCGAGAGGTGCCCAGTGGGGGGATTCCCCTCGACATTCAGATCCTGACCAACAACGTGGCGACGACGGCGGCCTTGGCCGACTGGTTTGACCACGGGATTCCTCTGATCGAGCGCGTGGTGACGGTCACGGGGCCCGGGATCGTACATCCGCGCAATCTCTTGGTTCCTTTGGGAACACCGGTTTCGGCCTTGGTGGATTATTGTGGGGGACTGCTCCCCGAGGCGCGGCAAGTGATTATGGGCGGTCCCATGATGGGTATGCCGCAGAAGAGCCTCGACGTTCCCGTCATGAAGGGATCGTCGGGAATTGTGGCGCTAACCCGGGCGCATTACGCGGAGGCTCCGGAATTCCCTTGTATCCGATGTGCCCGGTGTCTGGAGGCTTGTCCCATGTTTCTGAACCCGACGAGGCTGGCTCATTTGGCCAAGTTCGAAAGGGTTGAGGATTTACCCGAGTACCACATCCTGGACTGCTTTGAGTGCGGATCATGTTCCTATGTCTGCCCGTCGAACATTCCCCTGGTGCAGTGGATCCGCGTGGGCAAAGCTC
>Ga0116188_1000363_pt1 | contig 48118 bp, 39 predicted proteins | sample AD_JPNTR2_MetaG_FD_89807 | JGI IMG/M metagenome (GOLD analysis project Ga0116188, IMG submission 89807) | Active sludge microbial communities of municipal wastewater-treating anaerobic digesters from Japan - AD_JPNTR2_MetaG | ecosystem: Engineered > Bioreactor > Anaerobic > Digestate | place...
ATCTTTTGTAATTTTATTCGTTTTTCTTGCCATGGCTGATAAAATTTTTAAAGTTTATCACTATTATAATTATTTTTTTCAGCCGTGGCTTTTTTAATTTTACAGAAACAATGTTACATAATCCAAACAAGTTATATATTTGAGGAGAGTTTCAGATTTAATTCTGATATTTTAAAGTTGTATTGCCATGTTATTATTAGGTATAGATGCCGGAAGTTCATCGGTTAAAGCATCTGTTCTCGACGGGGAAACAGGAGAGTGCCTTGCATCAGCTTTTATGCCTGAAACAGAAATGGAGATAATAGCTGAAAAGCCGGGATGGGCAGAACAGGATCCTTCTATGTGGTGGGACAACCTTAAACTTGCAGTGGGGAAATGCACTGCTGTGATTGGTAAAAAAGCCGATAAAATAGGAGCAATAGGAATATCGTACCAGATGCACGGACTGGTGGTTGTTGACAGAGAGCTTAAACCTCTCCGCCGTTCGATAATATGGTGTGATAGCCGGGCAGTCAGCTATGGTAACAAGGCATTCGAAGAACTCGGAAAAGAATTTTGCCTTTCACATCTTCTTAATTCTCCCGGAAACTTTACCGCTGCCAAACTTGCATGGGTTAAAGAAAACGAACCACATCTATTTGGGAAAATATATAAAATCATGCTTCCGGGCGATTATCTGGCACTGAAGCTCACAGGCGAACTTAAAACATCTTTTACAGGCCTTTCGGAAGGTATTTTCTGGGACTTCGAAAGAAATGAAATTAACAGTGAACTGCTGAAATTTTTTGGTTTCGACAGATCCTTATTTCCTGAAGCTGTTCCCTCTTTTTCCATTCAGGGCTACCTTAAAAAGGACGTCGCTGCTGAACTGAACCTCCCGGCAGGAATACCTGTTGCCTACAGAGCCGGCGACCAGCCCAACAATGCTCTCTCTCTTAATGTCCTTTCCCCCGGCGAAGTTGCCGCTACTGCGGGTACATCCGGAGTGATATATGGTGTCACCGACCAGAAAAAATACGATCCTTATTCAAGAGTTAATACCTTCTTGCATGTAAACCATACGCCTCAGTCAAGAAGGCTGGGTGTACTACTTTGTATTAACGGAACTGGTATACTCAACTCATGGATAAAGAAGAATTCGGGTAACGGGTTATCATATAATAAGATGAATGAGATGGCAGCATCAGTAAGTCCGGGAAGCAACGGGTTGATGATACTTCCTTTTGGCAACGGAGCCGAAAGAATGCTGCATAATAAAAATATCGGGGCAAAAATAGAAGGTCTCAATTTCAATATTCATACAAAATCACACCTTTTCAGAGCATCACAGGAAGGAATAGCTTTCTCATTCAGGTATGGACTCGATATCATGAAGGAAACGGGCATTGAAGCAGGAATAATGCGTGCAGGAGCAGCAAACATGTTCCTCAGTCCTGTATTCAGGGAAGTACTGTCCTGTGTAACGGGTTCAGTGATACATCTTTATAACACCGACGGTTCACTGGGCGCCGCCAGGGGAGCTGGAATAGGCTGCGGCTACTATAAAACTGAAAAAGAAGCCTTCGCAGGACTCAAATCGGTGGGCGTGACAGAACCAGATAAAAAAATCTCCGGAACATATCAGGAGATATATGAAAAATGGAAAGAAATAGTGGTTGAAGCTATTAAGTAGTCATATTAATCTGAAAATCAGTAAAATATAATAAGTAAAAATAATAAATAATCTAAAATTTTATACACTATGGCAAAAGTTCCGAAAAAAGAATTCTACCCCGGCATACCAAAGATAGAGTATGAGGGAGTAAATTCAAAAAATCCGCTGGCATTCAGATGGTATAATCCTGAAGCTAAGGTTGGCGGAAAAAAAATGAAAGACCACCTGAGGTTTGCTGTGGCATTCTGGCACACCTTCTGCGGCGACGGAAGTGATCCCTTCGGTAATGCTACCAGATTCTATCCATGGGATAACCTTCCACTCGATGATAAGATTAAACAAAGACTCGAGGCAGCATTCGAATTCTTTACCAAGATAGGCGTTGAATATTACTGTTTTCATGATGTTGATGTTGTAGGTAACGGGACAGTGTTTGAAATAGAGAAACGTCTCGAGAAATATGTTCCTCTGATGAAAACACTGCAGCAGCAGACCGGAGTTAAACTTCTATGGGGAACAGCAAACCTCTTTTCACATCCCCGTTATATGAACGGTGCAGCAACAAATCCTGATTTTGCGGTTGTGGCATGTGCAGGAGCACAGATTAAAAATGCAATTGACGCTACAATTGAACTTGAAGGACAAAACTATTTGTTCTGGGGAGGCAGGGAAGGATATATGAGTCTCCATAACACCGACATGAAACGAGAACTTTACCATATGGGCATGATGCTCTCCATGGCACGCGATTATGGACGCAAGAGAGGTTTCAAAGGTGCATTCTTTGTTGAACCAAAACCAATGGAACCCTCAAAACACCAGTACGACTACGATGCTGCAACTGTTATTGGCTTCCTGAGAAACCACCGCCTCGAGAGGGATTTTAAACTTAATATCGAAGTGAACCACTCAACACTTGCCGGACACAGCTTTACACATGAACTGCAGGTAGCCGCTGATGCCGGTATGCTTGGAAGTATTGACGCAAACAAGGGCGACTATCAGAACGGATGGGACACTGATGAGTTTCCGACAAATATCTATGAAGTAACTGAGGCAATGATGATTATACTTAATGCCGGTGGCTTTACTACCGGAGGCATAAACTTCGATGCCAAAGTGCGCCGCAACTCAACAGACCCCGAAGACCTCTTCATAGCCCATATAAGCGGTATGGACACCTTTGCAAGAGCACTTATAATTGCAGATAAAATACTCAGGGAGAGCGACTACCTCAAAATGAAAAAGAAGAGATATGAGTCATTCAATAAGGGTAAAGGAAAAGAGTTCGAGAGGGGCAAACTGACACTCGAAGACCTCAGGGAGATAGCAAAAGAACTTGGAGAACCAGCTCCAAAAAGTGGTAAACAGGAACTCCTTGAACAACTGATTAATATGTATATTTAATCGATTAATCGATTGACTTTCTTAAACTGCATATTTTTTTAATGCTTATAATAAAAATAAATTGTTGACTTTGTGACTCTTCGTGAAATTCTCCGTGCCATCTGTGGAAAGAAGTGTTTTTATGCGTAATGACCACAAAAAATTCACGAAGGGATCACAAAGATGATATATGTTTTTTGACTATGAAAGCAATGATTCTCACCGGCATCAGGAGAATTGAAATTACCGAAAAGCCAGTTCCTGAAATCAGCCAGTCTGATGAGGTTCTTATAAGAATAAGGTCGGTAGGTGTTTGCGGTTCCGACATTCATTATTATAATGAAGGCAAAATTGGCAGCCAGGTCGTAAAGTTCCCATTCACCTTTGGACATGAATGTTCAGGCATTGTTGAAAAGACAGGATCAGGAGTGAAAAGGCTCAAAACAGGTGATCGCGTAGCTATCGATCCTGCTATGCCGTGTTATAACTGCTCACAGTGCCGCAGGGGTAGGTATCATACCTGCCTGAATCTCCGGTTTCTTGGTTGTCCTGGCCAGGCCGAAGGCTGTCTTTCAGAATATATTGTAATGCCCGAAAGAAGTTGTTATAAGATTGACAATACCATGCCCTTTGACATTGCAACCCTTTCCGAACCTCTTTCAATCGGCCTTTACGCAACAGAACTTGCAGGAAATGTGCAGGGACGGAAAATCGGAATACTTGGTTCTGGGCCAATAGGTGTAAGTGTGATGCTTATGGCTCTGCACAGGGGTGCTGGAAGAGTGTTTATGACCGACCTGATTGACGAACGCCTCTCACTGGCGAGTTCAATGGGAGCTCATTGGACCGGTAATCCGCTAAAGCAGGATATAGTCGGAGATATTAAACGCGAGGAACCTGAGTTGCTCGACGTTGTCTTTGAATGTTGCGGAAAGCAGGAAGCCACCGACCAGGCAGTTAAACTTCTGAAGCCGGGTGGGATGCTGGTTATAGCAGGAATACCATCCTTTAGCGAGTGGAAATTCAGTGCGGAAGATATAAGAAGGAAAGAGATAACAATCAGAAATGTAAGGCGGCAGAATGAAATGGTCCAGCCAACACTTGATATTTTATCTGCCGGGAAAATAAATCCTGAAAAGATGATAACCCATACGTTTGACCTCGACCATGTTTCAGATGCTTTTGAACTGGTAGCCGGATACAGGGATGGCGTGATGAAGGCAATGATACACCTGTAGCTATTTTATTTATTAATTGCGCGGTCGAACGTAATTCCTTTTATTCCGCTGAAGAACAGCAGGAGAGAGGTTGAGATAATAACTATACCCCCTACTGTCATTATATCAGGCTTCTCTTCAGGTATTACTATCCAGCTGATTATTGCACCAAAAACAGGAATAAGAAATTTCCAGAGGTTAAGTTCCGACACCCTGACTTCTGGCCTTTGAAGAAGTTTGTACCAGGTGCTGAAAGCAAATGCTGCCACAAAGCTTAACCATAGCAGCGACATCCAGTATGAAGCCGGGAGAATTTCTTCTGCCGGCTTTTCAAGAATAAGTGCCAGGAAAAATATAATTATCCCGCCTGCAAGCAGGGATATAGAATTTAAAATTACAGGGTTGACATTTTTATTATTTACCGATACAAGTACATTACTCAATGAAGTGGAGATATTCGCTCCGAGAATCAGTGTTACTCCCAGCAGTTCTGTTGCAGACCCCAGACGCAAAGCCTGCCTTCCTGCATTTATTAGCACAATTCCTGCCAGCCCCGAAACAATAGTAAACATTTTTTTCCGGGTTACTGTATTGTTATCAGTTATAACAGCTGCCACAATTGCTGTAATTAAAGGCTGCGAGCCTACAATTATTGCTCCAAGTGCACCAGGTACAAGATTCATCCCCAGGTAAAAGAGCAGATAGTTCATTATCACCTGAAGCACAGTAACCTGAAGAAGAAGTTTTGTGTGGTCTCTGATGACTGAGATATAATCTCTGAGCTTCCCCGCAAACGGCAACAAAATAACCCCTGCAATTATAAACCTCTTCGATGCAAAATAAAGAGGGGCTTCATACTTCAGTCCTATTTTTATTGAAGCATATACTGTTGACCACAGCAGACAGGTAAGTATGGCAAGAAAATAAGTGTTTGTCTTTTTGTTCAATTCCCGAATAATTTTAAGCGGCAAATATCCGAAAAAAATCAATTCGGAGTGTTGTTCCAGTCGGGTGGGTTAACACCCAGAAGATTTTTTACGAAGAAATCACGTCTTTTTCTCTCTCCGTAAGGTCCGCCGCTGGAGTGCCCGGCACCCGGGATAAAGACATATTCGAATTCCTTGCCTGCTTTTATCAGTGCATCCACAAACTGAACCGTGGAACTGGGATCCACATTTTTATCCATTTCCGAATTTATAAGCATGAGCTTTCCCTGAAGCCTCCATGCATTTTCGACATTTGACGACTCAGCATATTCCGGTCCCACAGGCCATCCCATAAACTGCTCATTCCACCACATCTTATCCATTCTGTTATCATGACAGCCGCACGCTGCAACAGCCACCTTGTAAAATTCAGGATGGAAGAGGACAGCTGCTGCGGCATTCTGACCGCCAGCGGAGGTTCCATAGATGCCTACACGGGTGGTGTCCATATAAGGATACTTGCGTGCAGCAGCCTTTATCCACAGAATCCTGTCGGGCAAACCTGCATCCTTCAGATTCTTCCAGCATACATCATGAAAAGTTTTCGAACGGTTCGAAGTACCCATACCGTCTATCTGGACAACAATGAACCCCAGCTCAGCCAGCTGATGCATGCCACTTATTATCGGCCTGAAACTCTTGGGAACAAAACTGCTGTGAGGCCCTGCATAAATGTTTTCAATAACCGGGTATTTTTTTGAGGGGTCAAAATTCATCGGACGCACAATTATGCCGTAAATGTCTGTCACACCGTCCCTCCCTTTTGCCACAAAAGGTTCTGGCAACCTGATACCTGTCTCAAGAAGTTTCGTAATATCGGCTTTTTCGAGTTCCATAATTAAACTTCCATCCTCTCCGTTTCTCAAAACGGCAACCGGCGGTGTATCTACCGTTGACCATGTGTCAACAAAAAATCTTTTGTCGGGAGAAAAACTTACTTCATGATTGCCATAACCGTCAGTCAACCTCTTCAGCCCCGTGCCATCAAAATTAATCCTGTAAACATGTATAAAATAAGGATCACCCGGTTCTTTGCCACTCGCCTGAAAAATTATCTGCCTCTTCTCCTCATCCACTCCAATAACGCCTCTAATAACCCACTCACCCCGCGTAATCTGATTTTTTACCAGACCTGTTTCTGAATCGTAAAGATAAAGATGATTCCATCCGTCCCTCTCCGAAGCCCAGATTATCTCATTCGTCTTTTCCAGATCATAACGGTACCTTTTTCCACTGTAATGAATGAAAGTCTGGGAGATTTCGTTTATAATTACCTTACATTCTCCTGTAGCTGCATCAACCTTAATCACCTGATAAACCTGATGCCCTCTTTTGTTGTATTCATAAGTGAAGTACCTGGAATCCTTACTCCACTTTATTTCGTCAATGTAATACTGGTTGGGAATGAGAGAGTCGTCAAGTTTTATATGTTTTTTGTTTTCAACGTCAAACAACTGCGGATAAAACTGAGGTACGGCATCACCGGGTTTCTGGTATTCGTACGAAAAATGCCGGGGTTGCAGCTGATCCTCTGGAGAGGATTCGATATAATGAATCATGTGTTTCTCGGCAGGCCGCACTCTTTTGGCTACCAGTTTTTTAGAATCAGGCGACCATATTATATAAGACGAGTAGTATTCACCTGTCCCGCCATCGTAACTCAACTGATATTCCTTGTTATCATCGTTTGACTTTACATAAACATTGTAATTCTTAATATAAGCTGTCCATTTTTTATCGGGCGACTGCACCGGCGCATTCTGAAGCTCATTCCTGAAACCCCAGCTCCATGCATCCTGTGGACGTGTTCTTTCAACAGTTCTGTCTCCCCTTATGATTCTGTAATTCCTTAAAATGCATATCCAGTTGTAATTATCATAATTGAATGAAAAACTCATCATCCTTTCCGAGAAGACCAGATTTCTTATTGGCAGCTTACCAGGTTCAACTTTTTGCCCTGTTGCCTCTTTGAACGCCTCTGCAAACCTTTTCTGGTCGAAGGCTACCCTTTTTGTTTTTGATATTGCATCAACAATGTAGTATTCAATACCTTCAGGAGTGGTACTCTCATACAAAAACCTTCCGGTATTGTTTATCCACGTTGGGCGTACGTTGCCATAAAACACTTTCCCTGATACCATCTGCTGAAGACGGTCGGCTCTTCCGTAATCAGATGTGTCGGGTTGTGAATATGAATGCTGTATGATGGTGAAAAGAATAGACAGGACTGTTATCCGGAAACAATTTATTCTCTTACTGAACATATCTTCTCTTCTTTATGGAATTTTTCAAAGATAACGTAACTGGAAATAATAAGTTGTTAAAAATCTTCATTAAAACTCCATTTTAATTTTTTTTAAGACTACACAATACTATCCTCATTAAAAATAAATTAAAGCGATGATTCATTCACCAGCATTTACTATATCGCTGAAAAAGGTTAACCAATCTACATAATTACCTACCTTGAGAGATAGTCATCGAAAAGCACCTGCAGAAATGATTTACCATACTTTTCGGCAATTTCCCAGTTGCCCGACTTTTCTACAGGGCCGTTAAGCCTGATATCATATATAACCTTAGAACTGTCGGTTATAAAGGCAAAACCTTCATTGTATGTGTAAAATGCAAAATCTTTTACGCCGTCTGATAGAATATTTTTGCTGAACGGAAAAACATCGGGTAAATTAAGTTGTGCTGATAATGTAGCAGGGAGATCAAACTGGCTGCATGGCTTACTTATAACCGTGTCCTTCACAGCAATAGCTCCACCAAGCCAGAGCATAGGTATTCTGAAAATTGTTTCAGAATATGCCGGAATTGTTTCCGAGTTTCTTCTGCAATGATCTGCTATTATAATGACAAGAGTTCTTTTCCACCATTCTGTATTTTTTGCCCTGTCTAGAAATTCTCCAAGAGATTTATCGGTATAGTATATTGAATTCTTAAATCTGCTGAGTATACTGTTTCCCTTAAAAACGGGTTTCATCGGAACTTCAAATGGTTCATGACTCGACAAAGTGAGCAAAGCATATGCAAAGGGTTCCTTTACAGAAAGAAGTGAGTCGTAGAGGCGTTCAAATACAACATGGTCGTGCGCACCCCATTTTGAGTTCCGGTATTTCCTTTCGAAATTATCAATGGTTACCTTTTCTTTAAACCCTGTTGTAGTTATAAATGAATTGATATTTGCGAAGTTGATGTTGCCGCCATACCAGAAAGATGTTTTGTAACCGGCACTGTCGAGCATTTTGAAAATTCCTGGCATCGACTGTGTTTTTTTAGGCTCGCGTATAACCTGTATTGTGGGCAGATTAGGATAACCACCAAGGATAGCCGGTATGGCCTTATCAGTTCTGGAGCCTGTTGCATAAAAGTTTGAGAAATAAATTCCTTCTGGTATGAAACTGTTAAATCTGGGGGCAACAACCGAATCTCCCTCCCTTGCTGAAATTATTTCACTTCCAAAACTTTCGACAATAATAAGAAGAATATTGGGTCTCTGAGTGTTAAGTAACATCGTCGTTTTACCTTCGTCAAGCATTAAATTTTTGAAATTGCCGAGTGCTTCTTCTTTTGAAGTGAATTCGTATGGATTTTTTAATGGTTTCAGGTAAGCAGTCGAGTGTCCGAAATGCCATACTTCATTCAGCGCAGCATGGTTCAGGAAAAGGTGCTCACTGAAATACACATGACCGGCATTCAGGGGAGCAACCCCGAAACCACCCCTCACCGGAACAATCAGCAATCCGGTAAGTATAATTACAAGCGAGGTCTTTAACAGTACAAATCTCCTTTCAGGGACAAACGAATAGAATCTTTTTATAAACCATTTTAAACCTTTCAGCTGCAGGTAAATCAATACCGCAGAAACACTCACTCCACCTATTAATTGAAGCGTTGATGCTGATGCAAAAGCATCTTTTGGATCCCTGAGATAAGCAACTACAGAAAAGTCAACTCTGTATCCCCAGTATGAATATACTACTGCATCCCCAAGAACAAGTAAGGTGAAGAATATAATCAGAAATGCCGAATATATTTTCATAAATTTCTGGTACCATTTTCCGGCAAACACAAACCAGAATGCGCCCAGAAATAATGGCAGAATCAATATGTATGCGGTAACGGAAAGATCCATTTTGAAACCATGCAGAAAAGTTTGAATAATATCTGCAAATGAGTACCGCACCATCTCTTTGAATTGCATTAGCAGGAAAATCACTCTGGCAAAAAAGAAAAATGCCAGCCAGAAAAAGCTGTAGAATATTGTAGCAGTCAGAAATTTTTTCAATTTCTATAAAATTTTGAAGTTCACAAAAGTAATATTTTGAACATGATTTTTGTATGATTTTTATTTTATTGAGGAACTTATGATATATTTAAATTGAAATTTGTATCAGGAGTCATGACAGTTGCAGAATATATTGCCGAAAGACTTTTTTCTGAGGGTGTAAGGTATGTTTTTGGCGTGCCCGGGGGAGCTTCAATACCATTAATCGAAGCAATTCGTCAGGCAGGTATAGCATTTGTACTTACCGCCGAAGAAAGAAGTGCAGGTTTTATGGCCGATGTAACTGCCAGAATAACAGGTATTCCAGGCGTCTGTCATTCGACATTCGGACCTGGCGCTACCAATATGAGTACCGGAGTTGGCTGTGCTCTGCTCGACAGGTCTCCTCTTCTGGCGCTGACAAGCGAAATGCCCGATGATTGGATTGATCGGACCACACAGATGAACATTAACCACCAGGCTCTCTTTAAACCGGTTACAAAAGCAACATTCAGACTTTCACCTAGAAATGTTCAGAGTGTTTTGCCCAGGGCTCTAAGTATATGTAATGAAGAATATCCCGGGCCCGTTCACCTTGGAATACCCTCCGACATTGCCGGGAATCAGGTTTCATCAGATGTGAAAAGCCAGGAAGTAAGGCGTCAGCAAATACCTGAAAATAATCATGATATTACAGAAATAAAGAATTTACTGAAGAGTAGTAAAAACCCGGTAATTGCCATTGGTCTTACCGCAGCACGCCTTTGTAATAGCAGGCAGGTTAATACTCTGCTCACAGGTTTTCAGGTGCCGGTGTTACTTACTCCAATGGCTAAAGGGCTCATTGATGAAGAACATCCGTGTTATGCCGGAGTACTGTCGCATGCACTTAGTGATTATCTTGAAGATATCATTTCTCAAGCAGATCTTGTTATTGGACTGGGATATGACCCGGTGGAATATAATTATGAATCGTGGATGCCGGATGTGCCATTGATTCATTTTGATACAGTTTTGCCAGACCTGCCCCGAAGCAGGCATGTTTACAGTTTTGTGGGAGACCCGACAGATTGGTTTGCAATACTTTCAGAATTAAAACTAACTTCCGGGATTATCAGCTCAGGCTTGCTGGCTGAAGTCAGGGAGGAGATGGATTCTGTTTTCCGGGGATTTACTTCCGGTTTCGGACCTGTGACAGTTATGAAAGTGCTTGGAGAAATGCTCCCGCGTGATACAATTGTTACAGTAGATGTTGGCTCACATCTTCATCTGGCAGGACAATACTGGAAGACGCATGGTTTTCAGAATCTGATAATGACTAACGGCTGGTCGTCGATGGGCTTCGGCCTGCCCGCTGCCATAGCAGCAAAACTTAATAAACCTTCTTCCACTGTGGTATGCCTGACTGGTGATGGTGGATTCCTCATGTCGGCAGGCGAAGTACTTACTGCCCGCCGCTGCCTGGCATCAATAATTATCGTGGTATTCTCCGATGGCGAACTTAACCTTATTAAGCTAAAACAGACGTGGAAAGGACTTCAGCCTTACGGCATACATATAAGCTCAGGCGACCTGTTTGGTTCTGAATGCTTTCTCGGTGCAAAAGTCTTTAATGCCACATCTGAAACCACTCTGAGGGATGCAGTAATGAATGCATTGATTCTTGATGAGACAGTGATTATCAATGCAATAATAGACCCTGAAGATTATAAGTGGCTTGTTGTTAAACAGAAATAAATCACCTTCCGCAAGAGGATTCTCTCATCCGGTATTTACTTGTTATGCTGTCTTTTCAGTTTATCGGAATCAGGCTTAAGGGGAGTCTATTCTTTCCCGGTTTTTTTCCCTGAAGGTGACGCCTTTTTCTCTTTTTTCTCTCCTTCTTCAGATTTTTTCTTTGTATCTTTAGCTGCGGGTTCTTTCTTCTCTTTTGCGGTTTTCTTCTCTGCGGTTTCCTTCTTTACACCTGATTCTTTCTTTGCAGCAGTCTCTTTACTGGCTACCGGTTCCTTTTTTGCAGCGGCCTCTTTCTTTGCTTTTGGTGCCTTTTTCTCAACTTCCTTCTCAACAGTTACCTGTTCAGTAACCTCTGCCTTTTCTTCAATCTTTTCAATCACCTCCTGTGTAACAGCTTCCACTGCAACAGCTGGTTCAACCACTTCAACTGCCTCTTTCTTCTTTTCTCTTACAGGCTTCTTTACTGCTTCTTCAACTTTTACAATTTCAGGCTGTAGTGCCGGTTTTTTTGATTTTTTCTTTCTGGGACGCCTTACTCCATATGTCCCCAGGAATATTTTTCCTCTTCTGCTTTTTCTGTCTCCTTTTCCCATATAATTTATTTTTGATTCCTTATAAAAAAATCATTTGAAATGAGAGGCAAAGTTATAAAAATTCTTTACTCCGACTGAATTTTGATATTTCATTGAGGGAAAAATTTTAGAAAATTATAGTCTTTTCAGCATTTATTGTTGTAAATATTTTTTTATTCGGAAAATAAACCTCACCTTTGCCGTGTTTTAACATTTAATTTTTTTGTAATTATGAACATTTACGTTGGAAGCCTGAATTTTAAAATGCAGGAATCAGAATTAAAAGAAATCTTCGAGGAGTATGGTGAAGTAACTTCAGCCAGAATTATCACAGATAAATACTCCGGAAGAAGCAAAGGTTTCGGTTTTGTCGAAATGCCCGATGAAGCTGATGCCAGAAGAGCCATCAAGGAACTTAATGGAGCAGAAGTTGGCGGAAGAACCATAATCGTCAACGAATCCATCGAAAGACCAGAACGCAGAAATTTCAGAAACGGTAACAATGACCGCAGAAGAAGAGACAGCTACAGGTAGGAATTAAAAAGATTAACAAGATGAAAGGAAACGTTAAATGGTACGATAGTGTTAAAGGTTATGGATTTATCCAGACCGAAGACAACAAGGACATCTTTGTACATCGTACCGGAATAGAAGGTTCTTACCGGAAACTGGAAACAGGAGAAGCTGTTGAATTTGAAATAGAGGAGAGAGAAAAAGGGCCTGTCGCTATAAATGTCAGGAAGTCAGTATAATCTGTTTCTGATATATTAATTTTTGAGGGGCATAAAAATTTTTATGCCCCTCAAAATTTTATGACACCTCAAAATTTTGTGCCACTATTCTTCACATGTGACACTAATAAAAAAATCTGGCAAAAATCAATGATGTAATTATAGCAGGATTCATATTTTTCTAAATTTGTATGTATGGATCCCTGGATGTTAAAAATATTTACACGATGTAATTCACCAAGATTGAAATACGTAGCTGACCTTATTTTTTTCAGCATCCTGGGAGTACCTTATGAAATAGTTACTGACCGCAGACGGATTGGAAGAAACCCTGTTATCAACTATTCCGGAGAAAAAATTGATGACGCATTCAGAATTTCACCATCGGGTCTGCTGGGTGAAACAGGTATAAAACCCTTTGATATTGAGGTTTCTGAATGGAAAAACCTGCCAATTTTTTTCCGTACAGAGACAGATGCAGACTTTCCTTTTGACATTTTTTCTGCAATATTTTACATGGTAACAAGGTATGAAGAATATCTTCCATTCAAACCAGATATTCACGGGAGGTTCCCTGCCTCAATGAGCCTTGCATTCAGAAACGGCTTTCTGAAGAAACCCGTTGTGAACCTGTGGATTAAAGAGCTTGCTGCTGAATTGGTTATTCATTTCCCGGAACTTGTTTTCAAAAAAAATAGCTTCAAATCATTTGTTACATTCGATGTTGATGAACCATTCAAATACCTTGGCAAAGACCTTTTCAGAAACCTCGGTGGAATGCTGCTCGATTTTGGTAAAAGAAATTCCAGTTCCGCTGAACGTTACAGGACAATCAAAGGGAAATTGAAAGACCCCTGGAATATTTTCGATTATCTTATCGAAAAAACAGAAAATTCCGGCTCTGACATACTGATTTTTGTTCCGACAGGCGACCGTACCGAATTCGACAGATGGCCCACATGGAACAACGAAGACTATACTGAGCTTCTGGCTGCAATCAGAAGCAACGCCAGAATCGGACTCCATCCTTCTTACTTTTCAAGCGATAACATAAAAAAGCTAAAAACCGAAAAAGCCAGGTTAGAGTCACTGATGGCATCTGAAATATGCTCTGCAAGATATCATTACATAAGACTGAAATTACCGGTATCATATTCAACCCTTGAAGAAGCTGGAATACGTGAGGATTATTCAATGGGTTTTGCCGATGAACCCGGTTTCAGGGCAGGTATTGCAACACCTTTCTATTTTTATGATCTGAACAAGGAAAATAAAACAAACCTGATGGTTTATCCGTTTCAGGTTATGGATGCCACACTGGTGCAATACAGAAAAATGAACCCGGGCGATGCACAATGCCTTATTGAGGACCTTATTGACGAAACCAGATTGGCGGGAGGAATTTTTCAGTCGGTGTGGCATAATAATATACTTGCTGAAGGCGACGCTGCAATGGAATGGAGAGCTGTTTTTGAAAATACCCTTAAATATCAGAATAGATGATTATATATCTTAAAAACAAGGAAATAGATAGAAATCTCTGGGATACATGCCTTAAAAACTCAAGGTGTCTCAAACCATATGCTTACTCATGGTACCTCGATATAATGGCACCGGGATGGGAAGCACTTATCGACGATGAGTACGACTCTGTTTTTCCAGTCCCGGGATTTGAGAAATTCGGAATTAAATACATAACCACACCTATCTTTCTGCAACAACTCGGAGCATTCTCACCTGATAAACCGGCCGAAAAAGTTATTCATGAATTCATATTTTATATGCCTGAATTTTACAGGTTTATAGACCTATGCGTAAACTACAGGGTTGATAATAAAGATTATAAAATTACTGAAAGAACCAACTATGTTCTGCATCTGAACAGAGATTTCAATGAAATCTGGAATTCGTATTCATCAGATTGCAGAAGAAATATCACCCTCGCTTCACAGAACAGCATCAACTACACAACAGATATAAAACCGAAAGAAATAATAAATCTTTTTATCGAAAATACCGGAAAAAATATCCCCGGGATAAAACAGAGGGATTATGAACGACTCGAAACCCTGATGAACCATTGTCTTTTTAACAGGAAAGGACGTATTATCGGTGTCCGTTCAGGTGATGGCAGGTTGATTTTCGGTATTTTCCTTGTCGAAATCCCGGGTTCAAAAACAATTCTCTTTACAGCAAACAGTTCTGAAAGCAGAGAAAAAAGAATAAACTATCATGCTGTTAATGAGTTGATTAAAGAAAATGCATCCACTGGCATCGTGCTCGATTTTGCCGGCTCGTCAATACCCTCAGTTGCATCTTTTATGCAATCTTTCGGCAGCACAAAAGAGACATACTACAGGTTATACAGAAATTCCCTTCCCTGGCCACTGAGAATGCTGAAATAACTTCTTAATATTTTTAGAAGATTTTTGTAACGAAAGTTTTTCCTTCAGCGAACAGTAAGGTTATAATGATTCCTTAATTATAATATTGTTGAATTTCAGATCAGTTCAATATTTTCTTCCTGGTCAACTTCCAGAAGCTTTCCATCTTCACACTTCAGGGTTCTTGCCGGGTATCTTTTAAGCAGATTCTGATTATGTGTGGCAACTATGATAGCCCTGCCCGTCTGATTGATTTCCATCAAAAGCCTCAGAATTCCGTCCGAAGTCTCATTGTCAAGGTTTCCGGTCGGTTCATCGGCAAGAATGATATCAGGATCGTTGAGAAGGGCCCTCCCTATAACAACACGTTGCTGTTCTCCACCTGAAAGCTGATGGGTCATTTTGTAGCCTTTAAGTCCCAGCCCCACCTTTTCAAGAACTTCAGCAATCCTTGTTTCAATATCATTCTTATTCTTCCATCCTGTAGCCCTCAGAACAAATTCAAGATTATCGTGCACATTCCTGTCGGTTAACAGCTGAAAATCCTGAAAAACAATCCCAAGCCTCCTTCTAAGATAAGGTATATCTTTTCTCCTAAGTTTTTTCAGATTATATCCAGCTACGAAGGCTTCCCCTTCCTTAAGCGGAAGCTGTGCATTTATAGTCTTAATCAGACTCGTTTTTCCGCTTCCTACCCTGCCAATGAGATACATAAACTCATTCCTTTTCACGGAAAAGTTAACGTCAGTAAGGACCAGATGATCCTGCTGCCAGATGTTACAGTTCCTGAACTCAATTATCGTATCAAGGGAATGAGCTTCCTCCATATAGCGGCAATTTTGTCCACAAAATAAAGAAAGAATTGATAACTAACATAGCGATGTTAATAAATTCGGTAATAAAGCCATTCAGGCACCGTTTAATAGTTGTAATTTTACGCCACATAGAAAGCCGCACATAAGCTAATTATGTGACATTTAAACAGTTTGTTCTGTTAGCGGGAAAATTTTAAATAATGGTGAAAAAGTGATTATAATTCAAGCTTTTAATTAATTATGAACAAGAGGCTGCTTTTGATATTGTTTTTGGTGCTGCCGGCAGTTCAGCTTGCTGCTCAGATCTCTTACATGAATAAGGAAGTCAGCTCGGAATTTCAGAAGGGGCTTGAACTCTACAACAAGGAGAAATATACAGCTGCCCTGAAATTTTTTGATTCCTGGCTTAAAAACTCACAGGGCGATAATGCAAACGAAAAGTTCGATGCTGAATTTTACAGCGCCATGTCAGCATTGAAGCTTTTCAACCCCGACGGTGAGTACCGGATGAACAGATTTATCGCCTCATGGCCCGGCTCTTCACGGATTAATGACGCTTACCTTGCTCTGGGTGACTACTTCTACCAGAACAAAAACTACCGTAAGGCAGCAACTTATTATCAGCGCGTGAACCGTATACTGCTTCCTTCAGAAAAACTTCACGAATATTGTTTTAAATATGGATATTCTCAGTTCATGAATGGAAACAAAGAGATAGCCCTTTTAATGTTCAGCGAAATAAAAGATATTGATACATATTACACTTCACCTGCACTCTATTATTTCTCTCACATTGCCTATGAGGAGAAGAAATATGAAACCGCAATGGAAGGATTCATGAGACTGAGAAATGATGAAACCTTCGGAAGCGTGGTGCCTTTTTATATTGTTCAGGTATTGTATCTGAGAAAAGATTATGATGGAATACTTGAAATGGCTCCTGAACTTCTGAAGTCGGCAGGTAAGATGAGAGCCGTAGAACTTTACAGGTTTATAGGTGATGCATACTACAATAAAGGCAACTACAAAGAAGCCGCAGGCTACCTCGAAAAATATGCTGAAGGGGCAAAAGCCAGCGACCGGCCCGACCGGTTCCAGCTTGGCTACTGCTACTATATGACAGGCGACTATGATAAAGCCATTAAAATATTCCTCGACCTCACAGCCCGTTCAGATATTCTGACACAGAATGTTTGGTACATCCTTGGCGACTGTTACCTGAAAAAAGGCGATAAACAACGCGCACAGTTTGCTTTCGGGCAGGCATCACAGCTTAATTTCGATCCGAAGATAAAAGAAGATGCACTGTTTAACTATGCAAAGCTGCTTTACGAAACTTCTTATTCACCTTTTGGCGAGGCAATAAGAGCATTTCAGGAATATATCAACCTCTATCCAGGCTCCGACCGCATCGAGGAGGTCTATAATTTCCTCGTTGCAACATATATGCAGATTAAAAACTACAGGGAAGCCCTTGCATCACTCGATAAAATCACACGCAAAGACGCACGTCTCGAGGCAGCTTATCAGCGCGTTGCATTCTACAGAGGACTCGAACTGTTTAAAAATATGGAACTCACAACAGCTATTAACATGTTCGACAAATCGCTCGATTATGGAAAATATAACAATCAACTGCGGGCAAGGGCAATATACTGGAGGGGAGAAGCATGGTACCGGCTTGGAGAATACGACAACGCAATAGCTGACTACCAGACTTTTATGGGATTACCTGGCTCGGCACAACTCGATGAATACCGGCTTGTTAGATATAACCTCGGTTATGCACTTTTCAATAAAAAAGACTATACCAACGCCCTGGCTCATTTCCGGAACTTCGAATCAAATGCCACTGCTGTTAGAGCCGATATCCTGGTTGATGCACGAAACAGAATTGCAGATTGTTATTTCATTAACACAAATTATGCCGATGCGGTTGAATTCTATAACAAGGTGATTGAGTTCGGCAAAATAGATGCAGATTACGCCCTCTACCAGAAAGGATTTGCACTCGGACTCATGAATAACCAGAAGGGTAAAGCAGAGACCCTGACAATTCTTATTAACAATTACCCATCTTCAAAATATATTCCGGGTGCATTGTTCGAGAGGGGTAGGGCATGGGTAAGCCTGAAGGACAAAGCCAGGGGAGAAGCCGATTTCAACCAGGTTATATCAACCTTCCCGGGAAGCCCATTCGCACCGAGGGCTATTATTCAACTCGGACTCCTCTATTTTGATACAGGAGAAAACGAAAAAGCTATAGCACAGTTCAAAAGAGTGATAGAAAACTACAGCTCAACACCCGAAGCACGCTATGCACTTACCGGACTTAAGAATGCCTATGTAGAAATAAACGACGTTGACTCATATTTCGCTTATGTAAAATCTCTTAAAGGATTTGGCGATGTTGCCCAGACAGAAAAGGATTCTTTGCTTTATGTATCGGGCGAAAGATTGTATATGTCGGGCAATTGCGACCGTGCATCAGAAGTATTCAGAAACTACCTCAACGAATTTACATACGGCAGCTTCCGGATTAATGCTCTCTTCTACCTTGCAGAATGCGAAATGCTGAAAGGAAGGAAAGATGAGGCACTTGATAACTACCAGAAAGTTATTGAGTCGCCCGGAAGTGAATTTTATGAGCCAGCCCTGCGGTCGGCTGCTGCACTATTGTTCGAAAAAGAAGATTACCTGAAAGCATTCGGATTATACGAACAACTTGAACGTATTACAGACAATTCTGAAAGTCAGGTGATTGCATTGAGAGGGCAGCTCCGTGCAGCATATGAAGCCGGCGATGCGGAGAAAACCATCAGAACAGCTGAAAAGATCAACAAAGCACAAAATGTTCCGGAAGAGCTTCTCAGGGAAGCAAACTTTATGAGCGCTAAAGCACACTACAGCCTTAATCATTATGACGAGGCACTGAGGGACTTCCGGAAAACCGCTGTTGAGATAACCAGTGCACAGGGTGCGGAATCGAAATACAGGGTAGCCGAGATACTTGTTCTGAAGGGAAACATCGCAGAAGCCGAAAAAGTTATCAATGAATTCATTAATTCCACCACCCCGCACCAGTACTGGATGGCAAAGATGTTTCTCCTGCTGGCTGATGTAAGCCTGAAAAAGGGAGATACAATAATGGCAAAAGCCACCCTGCAGGGACTTAAAGAAAACTATTCAGTACCGGATGACGGCATACTCGACGAGGTAAAAGCTAAACTTGATTCCCTGAATGCTGGACAAATACAATAGCCAAAACACTAAAGGACGATGAGGAATATGAAAATGAAAATAAACATAATGAAGCCGCTGATGATTATTACTGCTTTTCTGGCTTTTTCTGCTCTATTCCCTGCCAGAGGACAGGAAACAGTAATAAAAAGGGAAATAACACTCTACAACCCTTATAAACCTTCATTGCCCGATGTTGTAAAAAAGAGCTTCCTCCCCGACATGACAGATACATCAGCTGTAAAACCGGTGATCAAATATGAAATCCGGACAACACCCTACACGCCTCCATATACGGTTAGCCCACTTAAGGCTGCAACTATGGTACCCGACCCACTTACAAAACTCTATAACGGTTATATAAATATGGGTCTCGGCAATTACCTGACACCCCTGGCTGAAATAAGCATAACAAACCTGAGATCCAAACAGAGCGGCGTTGGTATTTATGCTGGACATTTCTCCACAAACGGTAAGGTGAAGCTTGAAAACGGCAAAAAAGAGTTTGCTGGTTACATGGATAATAATGTGTCACTTTACGGAAGAAAATTCCTGGATGAAAGCGTACTTAAGGGAAGTATCGACTTTTCCCGTAAAACCAGGTATGCATACGGATATAATCCAGGGATAACAGATTATGACCCTGAAAAGAAGGATTTCAGACTGAATTATACTTCGGCAGGAATAAATGCTGGAATATCTTCTGTGAGACCAGATTCCTCAAAACTGGTATATGAAGCTAATCTTGATTATAATTTTTTCATATCAGAAAAAAACATGTACCTGCACAAAGTGAAATTGACCGGCCAGGCAGGAAAGGAGGTAGAAGGTTTTTATGCTGGTTCAGGAGCGGGCTTTGAGTTTTATAAGCCTTCGGGTTATATTTCTTCATCTTCAGCATATATTGCAGAAATAACACCTTTTATTACCAGGAAGAGCGCCGACTGGAATGCTAAGCTGGGTGCAGGATTTGTGCTGGACAAATTTATTGATGATGATGACCCCAAGTTACATATTTACCCCGACCTCAGATTCGGATTTAATATAATGCCTTCATACCTGGCTTTTTATGCGGAACTTAAAGGAAAACTTGAAAGAAACACACCTGAAAATGTTATCATGCTTAATCCTTTCGTGCTTTCAGATTATCTATATAAAATAAGGAATACATGCTATCCCTTAATTGTAAGTGCCGGACTGGAAGGGGAGTCGGGCATTGAAGGCAGATACAGGTTAAATGTGTCATATACAATTGCAGATGATTTTCTTTTGTTTACGAATTATGCAGGAACAAGGAATGACACTATTAATATTTTGATGGGTAATTATTTTAAACCACTGTTTGATGAGGCTGAAATACTGAAATTTCACGGAGAGACAGCCGGCCGTATCAACAGGCATTTCACTTTTTCAGCCGAAGGAAATTATTATAAATACACACTTACAAGTAATAAATATGCATGGGGTATGCCCGATTGGGATCTTAAATTTAATCTGAAATATAATCTCAGGGATAAGATAATTGCTTCAATTGGGGTAAACACAACCGGGCCAAGAAAACTGCTGACAACTACTGATAATTTTGACAATCTGTTTAATTTACTGGGAAGCTCGGAGAAAGAATATAGCATGCCTGCCCATCTGAACTTTAATTTCAGTGCCGAATACAGATATACAAAAATTCTATCGTTCTGGCTAAAATTCAACAATCTGTCTTTCACAAAATACTACGAATGGGCATGGTATCCATCACTCCGGTTTATCTGCATGGCGGGATTTACTTACAGCCTGTAAATTGTATTTGTATTTAGCAGGTTTTCAGTCTTCATATATATTTGTTAATTAACAAATTATGCCATGTTAATTACTTGGTAAAATAGTTAATATTTTTTAACTCTTCCCTGATAAACATAAGGATATTATTTGTATATTTGCAACGATAATTAATTTACATTATATCAAATATTTATCAAGGGTTTGAGAAGTTGGATCCGGGGGCAGCGCAGATATGTAAGAATCTGATTCTCCTTAAAAAATGCCTGTTCAACTTCAGGACAGACCGTAAAAGGGTCTGCTGATAGGAATTTATAATTTTTAAACTGAAAAACAGTAAGTTAAACAAATATAAAAATGAGTGATAAACTGAAAAAGGAAAATAACGGGAACGGTTATTCCGCCGATAGCATTCAGGTACTCGAAGGCCTTGAGGCAGTAAGGAAAAGGCCTGCTATGTACATCGGCGATACAGGGGTGAAAGGTCTTCACCATCTTGTTTATGAGGTTATTGATAATTCTATAGATGAGGCTCTTGCAGGTTATTGCGATAGAATCGATGTTGTAATTCATGAAGATGGCTCGGTATCGGTGACCGATAACGGCCGTGGTATACCTACAGATATCCATGAAAAAGAACAGAAGTCAGCTCTTGAGGTGGTAATGACAATACTCCACGCAGGTGGTAAATTCGATAAGGATAGTTACAAAGTGTCGGGAGGCCTTCACGGAGTGGGCGTCTCGGTTGTTAATGCACTCTCAGAATGGCTCGAAGCTATCATCCATCGCGATGGAAAAGTTTTCTACCAGAAATACGAGAGAGGTAAACCTGTTACCGATGTAAAAATTATTGATAAAACAGATAAAACAGGAACAATTGTAAGATTTAAACCTGACATTCAGATTTTTCAGACAATTGATTTCAATTTTGAGATACTTTCTGCAAGGCTTCGTGAGCTCTCTTTCCTTAATAAAGGGGTTATGCTTACGATAAAGGACCTTCGCGAACCTGTTGAAAACGGCAACGGAAACAAAATAAGATACGAAGAATTTATTAGTCAAAATGGACTGATTGAATTTGTTAAGTATCTCGATTCCAACAGGGAACCTCTTATTGAGAAGCCAATATACATATCAACCGATAAATATGGTTTCCCCGTTGAGGTTGCGATGCAATACAACACCTCATTTACTGAAAATGTCTATTCATACGTAAATAATATCAATACAATCGAGGGTGGCACTCACCTTGCTGGTTTCAGGAAAGGACTTACACGCACCCTTAAAAAATATGCTGAAGAGTCGGGTGCTACTGCAAAACTGAAGTTCGATATAAACGGTGACGATTTCAGGGAAGGCCTTACCGCGGTTATCTCGGTTAAGGTTCCTGAACCCCAGTTTGAAGGGCAGACCAAGATGAAACTTGGTAACACCGAGGTTATGGGTGCTGTCGACCAGGCTGTTGGTAATGCTCTTGCCAACTACCTCGAGGAAAATCCGCGTGACGCCCGGCAGATAGTTCAGAAAGTAATCCTTGCCGCAACAGCCCGCCATGCCGCTAGAAAGGCACGGGAACTCGTGCAGAGAAAAAACCTTCTGTCAGGTTCAGGACTCCCCGGAAAACTTGCCGACTGCGCCGACCGTGACCCGTCAAAATGCGAACTCTTTATCGTTGAGGGAGACTCAGCAGGAGGAACAGCAAAACAGGGACGCGACCGCCGGTTCCAGGCTATCCTCCCATTGAGAGGTAAAATCCTCAACGTCGAGAAAGCTATGCAGCACAAGATATTTGAAAGCGAGGAGATAAGGAATATTTTTACCGCCCTCGGACTTTCAATAGGTACCGAAGAGGATAGTAAAGCCCTCAACACATCAGGCCTGCGCTACCACAAAATAATCATTATGACCGATGCCGACGTCGACGGCTCGCACATCACAACCCTTATACTCACATTCTTCTTCAGGTATATGCAGGACCTTATCAAGAATGGAAATATATTCATTGCCTCGCCTCCTCTATACCTGGTTAAAAAAGGGAAAATCGAAAAATATTGCTGGACAGAAGAAGAACGCGAAGCTGCCGTCAAGGAACTTGGCCAGGGCAAAGACTCATCAGTAAGCGTCCAGAGATACAAAGGTCTGGGTGAAATGAACGCCGAACAACTCTGGCAGACAACCATGAACCCCGAGACTCGCATCCTCAAGCAGGTTACAATAGAAAGCGCTGCCGAAGCCGACCATATCTTCTCCATGCTGATGGGAGAAGAAGTACCGCCACGGAGGGAGTTCATTGAAACACATGCAAAATACGCAAGAATAGATGCATAAAGGGGAAAGCTATACACCAAAAAGCTTCCTCCTTATCTCTATTGCGCTGTCGGTGCAGACTTCACTGCAACAGTAACATCTGATACATTTTTTGTCGGTCAACACAATGTGATTCTTCTTTGACGGATGCGGGGAAATTGCATTCACAGGACAGATTTTCACACATTTCAGACATCCGGTGCATCTGTCATGCAAAAAAACCGGCCTTCTTTCAAGCTTCCTCAGAAACTTCACCCTCCTTATGAGAAACTGCAGGGAAATGTTCTCCATCCTGGTCACAGGTACTTTCAAAAAGTCTTTTAATACAAGCGAATCAAGAGAAGGCCCATCGTAAACAATTTCATCAACTGATGTAAGCCATTCTCCTCTTGATAGTCCAATCCGGTTGGTTGGTATATCAATGGGTTTATAGCCCGCAATAGTTGAGGCAATTATATCAAGTGCAAGCGGATTGGCTGATCCAATCAAAAGACCAATCTTTTTCGGAAAACCATTTGCAGGCCCCGGACCTTCCATCCCGTAAATGGCATCCATAAGAAAATAATCCGGTAGCACTGCTTCATTCAGGTCAACAAGAAACCTGCTGAATGCCATTCTGTTCTGATAAAGTGCATGCTGCTTGCCTTTTATAAACCCGGGAACAACGCCCAGAGTGTTCTTTATAGCTCCTGTGAAATAAGCAAGTTCATGATTCTTAAATTTTGGAAGAGAAATTATAAGATCAACATCCCTTATTACTGAGGCAACTTTTATCTTTTTTCCATTCCGGAGATTTACCTCAACAGGCTTTTCCTTGAAATCAACCCATTGCACGCCAGTGCGCCTGCATACATCTTCAATTCCGCATTTCACAGGACGAAAATTACCAATATGAACCGAAGGTGAATCACCAACCACCACTTCAGCACCTTTCGATTGTATATACCTGATTACAGCTTCCACCACCACAGGATGAGTGCAAATGCTCTTCTCAGGCGGAGAGTCAGTCAAAATGTTCGGCTTAATAAGAACCCTTTTTCCGGTAAGGTCAGGTCCTTCAGAATTTTCATAAACATCTGCCACAACCCTGATAACTTCTTCTAAATTATAACTATCACACTTTCTTATTGTTACTTTCCTGTTCATTTAAAGTTCGTTTATAAAAAATTAGTTTGGTTTTCGCAGTCAAAAGAAAAAACTTTATTAATTGTTCACAACCGCCTCCTTCAATATTTCTTCAATATATCTTGTGACATTTCCCGAAGAACCTGAATAATTGTTAACTATAATACAGAAAACCAGCTCTTTTCCTGAAACACTTTTAAGATAACCGGCATAACTTCTTATTCCAGCCATGGAACCACTTTTTGCGTTTAGCCTTCCTTCAAACTCCGGACCCCTGAAAACATTCTTCAAAGTTCCTTCAGCACCTGCTTCTGGCAGTGAATTTATAAAGTGAGCATAATTATTGCTGTTTTTCATATATAGAAGCAATGAAACAATGCCGCTTGCATTAACAAGATTACGGGGCGAAAGACCGCTTCCGTCAATAATAACCATACCAGGATTATATATACCGTTTTTTTTCAGGAAATCGTTTATTACCTCAAGACCGGCACTGGCTGAACCATTTTCTCTGAATGCTTTTCCAAGCTCTTTTACCAGGTGTTCGGCATACAGATTGATACTTTCGTGATTCAATACTTCGATTATCTCATTCAAAGGTGGCGAAAGAGTTTCATTTATTATTGTATTGTTTTGATTTTTAATTTGTTTTTTAAGCCTGTATGTAGAAGGATTACCCGAAACTTTTATACCTTTTTTATAAGTTTCCCCGTAAGTATTTTTGCTGCAACAAGAGGAGGATCTGTTATAGCTGCTTTTAGAATGAAATCTTCACGGTTAGGCGGAATAGTCCCAGAAATCCAGCCTTTGTTTCCGTATGGAGAACAGAAAACATATCCCCGGTCGGTTGTCCCTGATGCAATGAGGTTGCTAATGTATTCATTACCAGCCTCAAATGGTTCAATCATTATAATTTCAGGTGCTGAACCTTCTTCATACGTTCTGAAATGTATTTTTGAAGTGTTGTCAAATACCGACAGGCCATATACTCCTGCGCCATAATAGTTGCCGATATCTTCCCACACCCAGCCATCAGGTACCGGTTCATAATCAAAATATGAATCGTCGGTGATAACCCTTCCTTTTATTTTTTTAATCCCCGAACTCCTGACTGCTGCCGCCCAGTCATTAAAAAGATTTCCATAATGTTCAGTAAATCGTTCGGATGCCAGACAGGGATCACCTCCGCCTTTTATAATTATATCTCCCTTAAGGACCCCTGAATTTTTCAAAAGAGTTCCTGAATACTCAAGTGTGGTTCTGAACCTGTAGTCGGGACCGAGCAGTTCAAGAGCCGCAGCAGTGGTTATCAGCTTCAAAACAGACGCAGGAGTCAGGCTTCTGTTACTGTCATATTCGGCTAAAGTATCACCCGTTACGGCATCTTTTATTAAAAATGAAATGGATGCATGCTGCATCAGTGAGTCGGAAAGAAACCTTTCCAGAGCAGCAGTCTGTGATTCTGATTTTATGGTGATAAACGCAAGAAAGAGTATTGTTGTTGAAATCAGCTTGTTCATGACCTGGTTTTATTTCTTGAAAGGGTGGAAAGAAGTCCGCATGCCGCCTTGATATCCTCTCCACGACTGGCTCTTATAGTGGCAACAATACCTTTTTTATTGAGCATATCTCTGAATTTTTTTACTTCTTCAATACCGGGACTTTCGAAGCTGACGCCGGGAATTTTATGAAACCTTATAAGGTTAACACGGCATCGTATTCCGTTAAGGAGTCTGGAGAGCTCTTTAATATGTGCCGGTGTATCATTAAAGCCTTTGAAAAGGATATACTCGAATGAGACACGTCTCTGTCCTGTTATTCCTGCATTTCTTATAATTTCAATGACTTCCCTGACAGGATTTGTTCTTTGAACCGGCATTAGCATAAGTCTTTCCTCATCGAATGGTGTATGAAGACTTACTGCCAGATGAACTCTGCTTCTTTCAAGAAAGGCAGTCATCTTTTCTACAATGCCAACCGTACTGACAGTTATGCGCGTTGGGCTCCATGCATACCCCCAGTCGGATGTAAGTATTTCCAGACTTTTCAAAACCTCTTCGATGTTATCAAGAGGTTCGCCCATACCCATATAGACTATATTCGTGATCCTTGAAAACTCTGGAAGGCTTCTGAACTGGTTGAGTATCTCATTCGACGACAGGTTACCCTGAAATCCCTGTTTGCCAGTCATACAGAAAAGGCATCCCATTTTGCATCCTGCCTGGGTTGAAACGCATATCGTTGCACGCTCCTTTTCCGGTATAAAAGCTGTTTCTATATATTTGTCATCCAATACTTTGTATAGATATTTCTTTGTCCCGTCAGAACTTTCAAGGTATTCGGCAGGAGAGGAGAGCCCGTATTCAAATTCTGAAGAAAGCATATCCCTTGCCTTCTTTGAGAGGTTTGTCATCTCCTCGACAGAAGAAATTTGATGTTTATACAGCCAGTCAGCTATCTGACGAGCCGAATAACCTGGCAAACCAATACGTCGTGTAATGGCAATCAGCTCATTAATTGTCTTTCCGTATAACGGTTCTTTTTTCATAAGCTAAATAATATAATCTATATTCCCTGTGCCCTGAGCTCTGAGCTCTGTGCTCACCCGCTACGCGGGGCTCCGCTTCGCTCCGTGAGCTTAATTAAATCCATATCCTGCCTTCTGCAGGTCTTTAACCGACTTAAATGGTTTCGGCGGGTTAAGATATTTATTAAGATGATTATAAATCTTCATTCTTATTTCCTTTGCTTCCTTATAATCCATTCTGTCGAAAGAATGTCCACCTGGCATATTGTTGAAGATTTCATAATAGAAATTTTGTTTGCCTTCTGCTTTCAGGGATTTAATAAGATGTTCAACTTCCAGCACATTAACATCTTCGTCGTTGGTGTTGGTATGAATCAGTAGAGGTGTGTTCCTGTATTTATGGACCTGCCATGCAGGCGACCTTTTTCGGTATTCAGCCACATTCTGGTCGGCAGGTTTGCCTATAGCAGGCTGGCTTGAAAACAGATCCCGGTACGACTGGTCTTTATAACCCATTCTTGCGATGAGGTCGCTCACAGGCACACCGGCAAAGCATACTTTATATTTGTCGGGGTACTCGAAAATATTAAACAGGGCAATATAACCGCCATGGCTCCATCCTATGATGCCAACCCTGTCGCCATCTACAATTGAATAATTATCAATCATATACTGCCGGCTGGCATCAACATCCTGAACCTCAAGTCCACCATAGTCAATCATATTATAAAATGATTCTCCATAGCCCGTAGAGCCTCTGTATTCTGCAGCCACCACAATATATCCCTGTGAGACCATTTCGCGGATGATATGGGCATAGTAAGTGTCAAAGTTTGAATGAACACCGCCGTGAGGGAACACAAGTAAGGGATACTTTCTGGAGGGGTCAGCATCTTTGGGTATGAAAATATACGACCAGAATTTTACAGGATTTCCGGCACCCTGTCCGGTCGGATTCTTCTCGACAGCAAGAGGGGGACCAGTCATGTAAACCTTGTCGATGAAGGCAATATCGCCAACTTTGTTGTACCAGTAGATGTCGTCAGTCTTTTTCTCAAGAATGTCGAACTGATGCGATAAGCGTTCAAAATTTGAATTTATTCTGTTGATAGCATTCATCAGTTCTGTTGTTCCGGGTTGTCCCGTTGCTCTGAAGAAAAAGGCCATAGAGATGAGGATTAGAAAAGAAAACTTTTTCATGGTTTGTGATTTTGGATTTTCGTTTCAGAATGTTGTCATTTTAAAAAAAAAAATTTTCTGCTCAAATTTAATCTTATTGAACCAATTATTTGGTCTATGTCAATATATCATCATGGCTGCCATATTGACAGTCTGTAATAATATAGGTAAATTGAGAAATAAATGTTGGTTTAAGGGATTAAATTTTACCTGCTGTTTGTCTCTTTGTTGATGCAGGTCGAAAGCAGTTATTGATTTGTTAAATGACATTATCAATCACGTTAAATTGATGTTAAATGTGATTGAAACAGAGTTCTATGAGTAAAAAATGCATAATCTTTGTTAAACAATTTAACTGGTTTGAGGTTTAAGTAAGGAATCCTCTTACCAGAATAAAAATATATGTCTAACCAAAAAATAAAGCAGTTATGAAAGTCAAGACAATTCTCGGCGGGTTAACGATGTCAATTCTTGGGGCAGCGATTGCTCTGTTAGTGTATACAAATTTTGTTGAGAAGAATTCAGGAAAGGGTTCGGTAGTTGACACTTCAAATATATCGGATGAGAGGGTAAAACCTGTTCTGACTTCTTATCAGCAGGCAGGGCAGGTCGATTTAACCTATGCTGCAGAATTAGCAGTTCATGCTGTTGTGCATGTTAGAACAAGCGCCACCTATTCAGTACGCAGTATAAATCCGATAATTGAGTGGTTTTATGGTGATGCTTACCGGCAGGTTCCTCGTGAAGTTCGCGGGTACGGGTCGGGTGTAATAATCTCTCCCGATGGTTATATTATCACAAACAATCACGTAATTGAGAATGCTGAGAAGATCACAGTCAAACTTAACGACAACAGAGAGTTTGAGGCTCAGGTCGTTGGCCGTGATCCCAGCACTGATATTGCGCTACTGAAGATTAACGGGGAGAACCTGCCTTATCTGAACTATGGTGATTCTGACAAGCTTCGCCTTGGTGAATGGGTTCTTGCCGTAGGAAATCCTTTTAATCTTACATCTACAGTTACTGCAGGTATTGTTAGTGCCAAGGGAAGAAATCTGGGTATTCTCGACGACAACTATCGTATCGAATCATTTATTCAGACCGATGCTGCACTTAATGTAGGTAACAGTGGTGGTGCACTTGTAAATACCGACGGACAGCTTGTTGGTATTACAACTGCAATAATTTCACCAAGTGGTGCATATGCAGGAAACTCATTTGCAATTCCTGTTAATATAGTAAAGAAGGTAGTTGAGGACTTGAGAATCTACGGTGCTGTACAGAGAGCAGTGATGGGTGTCAGTGTGGGTGAGGTCACTGCAGAAATTGCCGAAAAAGCAAAAATGAAAGAAATAAAAGGAGCATATATCAGCCAGGTGTATGAAAACAGCGCTGCAGAAGAAGCTGGAATCAAAGAAGGTGATATCATTATAAAGTTCAACAATGTCCCGGTGAACAGCATGTCGGAGCTGCTTGAACAGGTTGGCAGATATCGTCCGGGTGACAAAGTCTCGGTAACTTATATTCGTTCCGGAAAAGAAAATACAGTTTCATTAACACTTAAGAATATTGAAAATACCACTGGAATAGTAAAAGTAGATGCCAGCGCAGGAACGGTATTTGGTGCAAGGCTGGAGCCCCTTTCACAGGCAGACCAGAGAAATTATGGAGTTGATTATGGAGTTAAGGTAACTGAGGTTAATGAAGGCAGATTCAGAGATCTTGGGATACGCAAAGGCTACATCATTCTGAGTGTAAACGGAAAGAAGGTCAAAAGTGCTGCTGATGTCAGAAACTTTACCGACAACGGTACGAATTTGACTTCAATTGAGGGCATACAGTCGAATGGAACTTACTTCAGCTACCAGTTTGGAGGTAGAAATAGATAATATAAATTGTTAAAGAACAGGGAGTTAATAAATTTAAACTCCCTGTTCACAATAATTGTTAAAATTCTTTGTTTTTAAATATATTTTTATTAATTTCGCGAAAATTTTTTCAGAGATAGATGAGACAACTTAAGATTACCAAATCAATCACCAACAGGGAAAGCGCTTCACTCGACAAGTACCTTCAGGAGATTGGTAAGGAAGAGTTGATATCGGTTGAGGAGGAAGTTGAACTTGCACAGAGAATCAAAAAGGGAGACAGGGCCGCACTCGAAAAACTGACTAAAGCAAATCTTCGATTTGTGGTATCTGTTGCAAAACAGTACCAGAATCAGGGACTGAGCCTGCCTGATCTTATCAACGAAGGAAACCTGGGGCTTATTAAAGCCGCAGAAAAGTTTGATGAGACAAGGGGATTCAAATTCATCTCCTATGCTGTATGGTGGATCAGGCAATCAATACTTCAGGCCCTCGCTGAACAGTCAAGAATAGTGCGTCTGCCTCTTAACCAGGTTGGTTCTCTGAATAAGATCAATAAAGCCTTCTCGAAATTCGAACAGGAATACGAGAGAACACCATCTCCGGAAGAACTTGCAGAAGTGCTTGATCTCCCCAAGGAAAAGGTTTCCGACACACTCCGCGTATCAGGCAGACATGTGTCGGTTGATGCTCCTTTTGTCGAGGGTGAAGATAATAGCCTTCTCGATGTGCTGCCTAACACCGATTCCCCCAATGCCGATAAAGCTCTTATTGATGAATCTCTTTCAAAAGAGATTGAAAGAGCCCTGGCAACACTTACCGAAAGAGAAAGAGATATCATAAAATACTTTTTCGGTATTTCATGCCAGGAAATGACACTTGAGGAAATCGGAGAGAAATTCGGGCTTACACGCGAACGCGTCAGACAGATAAAGGAGAAGGCAATAAGAAGACTGAGACACACTTCCAGAAGTAAACTGCTGAAGAGCTATTTAGGCTAGGCTAAAAACTGTTTAACAAAGCCGCCGGAAAAACCCGGCGGCTTTGTTGTTTCTGAAATGCTATCATTGTTTTTTGTAAATTTCCGCTTATATTCAATTCTATTACGGCCGACTGAAAGTTGTTAGTGTGATGAATTTTAAACTTGTATCAGATTTTCAGCCGACAGGCGACCAGCCTGAAGCAATCCGCCAGCTTGTTGACGGTCTCCGTAAAGGTGTGCCATACCAGACTCTCCTTGGCGTGACAGGCTCGGGCAAGACTTTTACTATAGCCAATGTAATCGAACAGGTTCAGAGACCAGTACTTGTCCTCAGCCATAATAAAACACTCGCTGCACAGCTGTACGGAGAATTCAAACAGTTCTTCCCCAATAATGCTGTGGAATATTTTGTCTCGTACTACGATTATTACCAGCCCGAAGCATATATCCCCGCAACTGACACTTACATTGAAAAAGACCTTTCAATTAATGAAGAAATAGAAAAACTCCGCCTTAGTACAACTTCCTCACTTCTTTCAGGCAGACGCGACGTAATAGTGGTTTCATCAGTATCTTGTCTGTATGGCATCGGAAACCCCGAAGATTTCTATTCAAGCACGGTACATATTAAAACTGGTCAGATGATTTCGAGAAACCACTTCCTGAGAAAACTGGTCGATAGTCTCTATTCAAGAAATGAAATCGAATTCCGCAGGGGAACCTTCAGAGTAAGAGGTGATACGGTAGACATCTTTCCAGCATATGCCGATATAGCAATAAGAGTGCAGTTTTTTGGTGATGAGGTAGAAGAAATAAGCTCATTTGACCCTGTTGAAGGAACAAAAATAGAGGTACTGAGCGAATATATAGTCTATCCTGCGAATATCTTCGTCACAACGCGCGACAGGATAAACAGGGCAATTATGCAGATAGAGGAAGATCTCTATAAACAGGTTGCTCACTTCAGGGACACCGGCAGGACAGAAGAGGCTAAGAGGCTTGAACAGAGGGTGTTGTATGACCTTGAAATGATAAAGGAACTCGGTTACTGCAGCGGCATAGAAAACTATTCAAGGTATTTTGACGGCAGGGAGCCCGGCACCCGCCCTTTCTGCCTGCTTGATTATTTCCCCGATGATTTTATAACAATAATAGACGAAAGTCATGCTACCATACCTCAGATAAGAGCCATGTACGGAGGTGACCACGCCCGCAAACAAACCCTTGTTGAATATGGCTTTCGCCTGCCCGCCGCACTAGATAACCGGCCTCTTACCCTCGATGAGTTTGAGTCACTAACCGGACAGACTATCTACGTGTCGGCAACACCGGCCGAATATGAACTGCGTAAAAGCGAAGGTGTTTTTGTCGACCAGGTAATCCGGCCAACCGGACTGCTTGACCCGCCGGTAGAGGTGAGACCAAGCCTGAACCAGATTGACGACCTGATAAAAGAAATACGCAGCAGGTCAAAAGCAGGTGAGAGAATACTTGTGACAACACTTACAAAAAGAATGGCAGAAGAGCTTACTGCCTATCTTTTGAAATATGATATCAGGTGCCGTTATATCCATTCTGATATAGATACCCTTGAGAGAGTGGAGATTATGGAAGGGTTACGGGCAGGGGAGTTTGATGTGCTGGTGGGAGTGAACCTTCTGCGCGAAGGACTCGACCTTCCCGAGGTTTCACTGGTGGCAATACTCGATGCCGATAAAGAAGGATTCCTGCGTTCGGCAAGATCACTCACCCAGACAGCAGGAAGAGCAGCAAGAAACATTAACGGGAAGGTGATAATGTATGCCGACACTATCACCGAAAGCATGCAGGCTACCATTGATGAAACCAACAGAAGAAGGGCAAAACAGATGAAATACAACATGGAAATGGGTATCGAACCTGCACAGATTGTAAAGAAGAAAGGTTCAATACTTGCCGGGCTTAGTAAACAGGGCATCAGGGTTAAAGCTTATGTGGAACCCGAAACACCCGATATCGCAGCCGATCCGGTAATAAAATATATGAGCAGGGAAGCACTCGAAAAAGCAATAGAAAAAGCTAAGAAGAATATGGAAAAAGCAGCCTCGGAACTGAACTTCATTGAGGCAGCCAGATACCGGGATGAAATGAACGAACTGAAAAAACTTCTTTCACAGAAAAAATAACCTGCCGGTTTGCAATTATTCCAGAACAGTTCGTAAATTTATTGAGAACCTAAAATCATTTCTCCTATGTCAACCGATATTCTATCGTTAAGACTCGGAATCACAAATACATACCTGTTACGTGGATCAAAGGGTATAGTGATGGTGGACTCAGGTCCGCCCAGTAAAATAAGAGCTTTCAAAAAAAAGCTGTCGAAACTCTATATTCTTCCGGGCGACATAAAACTGTTACTTCTTACCCATGCTCATTTCGATCATGCCGGACTTTCAAACGAGATACAGAATTTCACAGATGCCAGGGTAATGATCCACAGGTATGAATGGAATGCACTTGAAAAAGGACAATATTTCGACAGAACAGGTATTGACCTCTGGGGTAAAATAAGCGGAATTTTTCTTTCTTTCTTTGCCCGGAAAATCTTTTTCCCGCTGCCTCGTCCCGATTTAATTGTAGGTGATGAAGATATTTCCCTGCTCGATTATGGGGTTGATGGCACAGTAATACATACACCCGGTCATACCCCGGGATCGCTGAGCGTGGTGCTGAAAACAGGTGAAGCTTTTGTTGGGTCGATGGCTCATGCGGGATTCCCTTACAGAACAAAACCCGGATTTCCGGTGTTTGCTACGGATCTGGGAGAACTGAAAAAAAGCTGGAAAAAACTTATTGATTATGGTGCCAGAATTATCTTTCCTGCTCATGGAAATCCATTTCCGATTGAGCTTCTGAAACAGAAAATAGAAAACTCTTCTGACGTCTGAGAAACTGGCACACAGTCAGTTCCCTGTAAAAAATTCCGTCATAAATGAACGGTTATTTTCCGGCATCAATTCTTTTTCCTGCAAGAAACAGTACTACTGATATCAGAAGAAAACTGTTTGCTGCATGAAAATAATTTACCAGATGCGTGAAACCGAAAATGTTCCTTCCAATAACAACCGATATAGCCGCAATAATTACAATTAATACTCCTATGCCTCCCGAAATGAGGGCAAGAATGTCCATGAGCTTCATAGGTTTTTATTTTAGTTAAACATCTTATCAAAATTACGAAATAAATATGTAAAAGTCAATCATTTACAACATGAAATATTAGAGAATTAAAAATTTAACCGATAATTTTATTGTTAACACTTGTATTTATAACTTTACATTAAATCCGATGTGAGAAATGGAAATATTTTTTTCAAAGGTCAGCCGGTCAGTAATGTTTATTTTGATATCTGGGTTGATTTTTCCTGCTGCAGTTTCTTCTCAGGAGAATAATCCACCGGAGATGAGACAGTATCTCTTTCCGGCTTTCACTGTTGGAACGGTACAGACAAAGGTTGGCAAACCCAAAAACCTGCTTTTGAATTATAATACAGTTACGGAAAAGATGGTCTTTGAACAGAAAGGGCAGTATTATGATCTGATAGGTCAGGAATCGGTCGACACAATTTATTTGCAGAAGAAAAAATTTATTCCCCACGAAAATTTCTTTCTCGAAGTTACCTTTGAAGGCAAAATCGCTCTCGGCATCCAGCACAGGAGCAATCTGCAGGCACCCGGAAAGCCTGTAGGTTACGGAGGCACCTCTGAGCTTGCATCGGCAAATTACATGACTGGAATTGAGCTGTCGACAGGTTACTTTAATTTGAAAATACCTGAAGGCTATGTGGTGAGGTATTCTCCTGTCTACTGGGTGAAGAAAGATAATGAATGGCAAAAATTTATTTCGGCAAAACAGTTCTTAAAAATATTTCCGGAATATTCGAATGAATTGAATCAGTTTATTAAAAAGAACAAAATAAAATTTGACAGGCCGGAGGATTTAATCCGGCTTGTGAAATACTGTAACGATACTTACTGACATTGTATTTCTGAAGAATCGTATCAGGAGGTTTGCATTATAGAAATTGTTGATTAATTTTGCAACCTGCTATTCGGGGTGTGGCGCAGTTGGCTAGCGCACTTGCATGGGGTGCAAGGGGTCGCCAGTTCGAGTCTGGCCACCCCGACAAAAAAGGGGTCGGCAGGGAGTTTATCCCGATTTATCGGGAAGTCTGGCCACCCCGACAAAAAATTGACCCCCCAACCCCCCTGACAGGGGCATAGTATTGTAGACCCCCCAACCCCCCTGACAGGGGGGCTTATATATCATTCAGTAGTAATTCAATTGTAATTCAATTGTAATTCAATTGTAATTCAATTGTAATTCAGTGGTTATGGTACGTTATGCTTTCGGGATCTCCGTGAAATTTATCCCGCAAGGCGGGATTTCGAAATTCATTGTATTTCAGTGGTTCATGTGAAAACTTTTTCTTGGTCGGCTGACTGGCGTCAACCGGACAGGGAAATGGGAGAGGGGGGCTTTACTTCAAAACCTGTTAATATGTAACTTAAATCACACATTATTATTCGCTCCATTACTTATCTTTGCACAGGCAAAAATTAAATGATATGGAAATTTTCAAGCCGCTTGAGGTAAAAGGAAGCAGGCAGGAGCCTGAAACCGAGCAGGTTGAAAAAGTAAGATGTCTTATTCTTGGTTCAGGACCTGCAGGTTATACTGCAGCTATATATGCTGCCAGGGCAAACCTGAAACCGGTGCTCTATACAGGACTGGAGATGGGTGGGCAGTTGACAACAACAACCGATGTCGAAAATTTTCCAGGATTTCCTGAGGGTATTACAGGTCCTGAACTTATGGAAAATATGAAGAAACAGGCCGAAAGATTCGGCACCGATATACGAATTGGAATTGCAACATCAGCAGATTTTTCACAGCGGCCCCTTAAGGTTGTAATTGATGATCGAAAGACCATTCTGGCGGATGCAATTATTATTGCAACAGGAGCTACTGCAAAATATCTTGGCATTGAAGCTGAGAAAAAGTATGCCGGACGAGGCGTTTCAGCCTGTGCTACATGCGACGGATTCTTTTATCGTGGTAAAGATGTTGCAGTTGTAGGAGGTGGAGACACGGCCTGCGAAGAAGCGACATACCTGGCTGGTCTTTGCAGAAAAGTGTATATGATAGTGAGAAGAAATGTGCTGAGGGCTTCAAAGGCAATGCAGCAAAAAGTGCTTAATACGCCTAATATTGAAATACTCTGGGAACATCAGGTAAAAGACCTTTTCGGGGAAGAGGGTGTTGAAGGAGCCATCCTTGTGAAGAAAAAAGGAACACCGGAAGAAGAAATAGTGAAAATCAAAATTGACGGTATTTTTCTTGCAATTGGTCATACGCCAAACTCTGGACCATTCAGCAAATACATTGAAACAGATGCTACAGGCTACATTAAAACTGTTCCTGGCACATCAAAAACAAATATTCCTGGGGTTTTTGCTGCAGGGGATGTTCAGGATCCTCAGTACCGCCAGGCAGTCACCGCTGCAGGCTCCGGCTGTATGGCAGCAATAGATGCAGAACATTATCTTGCTGGACTGGAGAGCTCAATCTGAAATATAAAAACAAAACTTATTAAGATTTTTTATACGAACGGAACAATACTTAGCCAGATGAAAACATTCAAGAAAAATTTCGTCATTCATGCTGAGCCCTCCGATGTGTATGCAGCAATAACAAATCCCTATACTATTGAATTGTGGTCGGGTTATCCGGCAATTATGAAGGAAGAACCAGGAACTGAATTTTCACTGTGGGAAGGTGATATCGAAGGCAGAAACATTGAATTTGTAAAAAATAAAAAAATAGTTCAGGAATGGTACTTTGGCGACCAGCCTGAACAATCAATTGTTACAATAACAATCGAACCGGTAAAGGGAAACTCGCTGGTAAAGCTCGAACATACAAACATACCCGACGAAGCTTTTGAGAATATAAAACAGGGATGGGAAGAATTCTATTTCGGAGCAATTCAGAATTTCTTTAATCCTAACTTCTGAACAGAATACCGCTCACCTGGAATTTAATCATTTTTAACTAATCTTCATTAAACTTTTTAAATGATTAATTGTCATATATTTATTAACTTTGAATCAGATTTTAAGATGCAAAAAGAAATGAAAAAAATATTTTCAATGAAAAAATTAATAATAACAAGTCTTATCTTATTGATTGTCTTATTCTCTCTTCCTTTGAAAGCACAGGAAGGTGAGGAGGTGGTCATAAAATATCCGGAGCAATACCTGTTTCCCGATTTTACTGTAGGTAAAGTGGCAATGAAGACAGGTAAAGATATTTTTCTTATTCTCAATTACAGTATGGTGCTTGAAAAAATGATGTTCCTGCAGAGGGGGCAGGTTTATGAAATGCTTAATTATGATAATGTTGATACAATCTACCTTCAGGATAAGAAGTTTATTCCTTACAATAAAATATTTCTTGAAGTGGCTCTTGAAGATAAGATTCCGCTTTTTATACAACATATCGGCAGGGTATTGGGTCCGTCAAAACCAGCAGCGTATGGAGGGAAATCGGAAGTCTCTTCCTCATCATATATCAGTTTTCTGAGTACTACTGGTGAACCTTTCAGGATGAAAAACCTTGAGGAACTCAATCTGAAACATGATTATTTTTACTGGATTTCAATAAATGGAGAAATGAAGAGCTTCATTACAAAAAAGCAATTTCTTCAATATTTCCCTGACAAAAAGAGCATAATACGCCAGTATATGCGCCAGAACAGTATTAAATTCGACAGACCTGAAGATGTAAAAAAGCTTGTTGAATTTTGTAACACTATTTAGACTCATTATTACTTGCGCGAATTTATAATTCTTCTTTCCCCATAATTATTTATGGTAGTCAGAAATTAGAATTGAAACTTAGTTAGAAATATTATTCGGACAAGAACTCTGTACTAAAAAACCAGCACCTGCCGACCTGTTTCATTTTCTTGCGTTCTCCCCGATTATCTTTTTTATATCTTCAAGTGAAGCTGAAACCAGAAGGGCAATCCCCCTGTATGCTAATGTGCTGGCATTATTTACAACATCATCCTTCCACCGTGGTACCCATGATAACATATGCTCCTGAATAAATTCAACGATTTCGTTTGTAAGACTCTGACGTTCGAGGATTGCCTGAGAATTTATGTATTTCTCAATGAGATATGTAAGAAATAAAAGCTCAATACCAAGATGATCATCAGGTATTTTGTTTTTGAATTTTGACTCCCATGAATGCTTCCTGTAAATATTCCTTATCTCCTCAGTATTTCTGTCGAACATAATATGCTCATCACTCCTGTAAACCGATTCAACCGGCGGAGCAAGGGGCTTTCCGATTCCTGAGAAAAGCCTGAGATAATCCTCTTTTAAAAGCTCATGTTTATTTTGTGCTCTCTCAGTTGATTGCCTCAGCAAAGCAGCTGCTTTTACAAAATCCGGATTAGGACTCGAAACAGGCAGTTGCTTAAGCATACCTTTAGTCCAGAAATCATATACGCATTCAGTTGAAGGATCAAACATTACCATGCTGCCCGAGAAATATAGCATCATGATATAACCCTTCAGTAAGTTATTTTCATCCTTGATATTTTCATTTTTCATAATCCCGATTTGTAAAAGCCTGTATAAAATATGCATCTGCCAATAATCTCAGTAAAAAGCAGAAGCAATAATAAAAACAGACGGGAAGGCATTTTGTTCGGAATTATGCCGGAATATATTAAAAGCGGAACCAATAAAGCCATTAAACCGGTTACCAATCTGGTTATGAAAAGAACAACAGATGAGGTTTCTCCGGTAAAGTACAGAAAAGCTGAAACGATAAGGGATAATATCATCAGGAGGCTAAAAACAGGGTAAATAATAGAACCTTTTCCGAAACCGGCAGGTATTATGATAAACATAACAGAAATTCCAGTAAGAGCTGAGGTAAGAAAAAATGATGATGGTGTTAAAAATGTATTCCAGACAGGAATAGTTTTAAGCATGTAAATACCTGACATACACACTATTAAACCTAAAGCGGCAATTATTCCTGAAATAGAAAGTGAAATTTTAATTGAGGAGGATTCTGTGAAAAATTCTGTAAACAGGTAGAGAAGAATAATGCCTGAAAATATTAAGATGAACAGAATTTCCCTGCTGAGCCAGCTCGATTTTAGATTTCTGAGCGTGTGGACAGCCTGCAGAGGTTTTCCAAGATGAAACGATGCTGTTATTATTGCAATGAGAACAATAAGTCCTGCTATAAGAAGGGTAATAATTCTCAAATGTTTGTCAATCATATAATTATATGAACTGTAAAGCATTACTTCCCTCAGGATAAAGATCCCTGCAGCACTCTGGGATAAAACGGTGAAAAAAACCAGAAATATATAGTCGCTGTCCATTTTATTTATATTCATTTTCAGCAATATATGCCTTGTCATTACGTGTCATAGCCGAGTTCCTGTGGGGTTTTATTACAATGCCGGGCTTATACTGCGAGGGGTCGGGAAGAGGGAACACATTCTCGCCGGTTCCGTATTTTGATGTTATCTCTTCCCAGGTTCCGAAATCGAGAGCTCTCATCGGACATGACATTACGCAGGAGGGCTTTGTCCCTATAGAAAGGTAATCTTCGCAGAGGTTGCATTTGGTCATAACCTTCTTTGCCTGGTCATATTGAGGGGCTCCGTATGGACATGCCCATGAACAATAACGGCATCCGATGCAAAGCTCGGAATCAACTGCCACAATTCCTGAGGCATTTACGTGCATAGCAGTTGTAGGGCATGCTTTTACGCACTCTGGATTTTCGCAATTCTGACACGAAAGGGAGAGAAAGTACCCATAAGGCTGTGAAACAAAAACACCATTCTCCTCTTTCCAGCCACCACCTTCAATCTCATAAACTCTTCTCCAGTTAACACCTGTTGGCAGGTCATTCTTGTCCTTGCACGCCACCTGACAGGTTTTGCATCCCGAACATGCTGATGAGTTTATATAAAAAGCGTACTCTGGCATTTTACTTTACCCTTTGAATTTTTCCACTTCCACCATTATTGTGTGCTGAGGATTGCCTTTCGCCAGAGCTGTCCAGCGTTCTGTCGTCAGCACATTTATGTTTCCCCCTCTGTCAATACCTTCTTTATCTGGCATATACCACGCACCCTGAGGTATATCAATAACTCCGGGCATTATTTTAGAAGTCACCCTGCAACGTGCAACAAGAGCTCCTCTGTCGTTGAATACTTTAACGATATCACCGTTTTTTATTTTACGTTTGTCCGCATCGGCTTTATTCATGAACACAACCTGAGGGAACGCTTCTGAAGTCCATTCATTGTTAAAATGTGTTGAATGAACTCTTGGCATGTAATGATGTCCTATTGCCTGCAAAGGATATTTTTCCGCCTCCTTTCCGAAAGGACTTTCCCATTCCTGAATATATTTCGGAACAGCCGGTATTTCGGGATTATTCATTTCATGCAGTGGCTTTGAGAATAGTTCTATCTTGCCTGTAGGAGTCTTTAAAGGATACTTCACAGGGTCTTTTCTGAAATCAGCAAAAGCCACAACAGGTTTGCTGACAGGTTTTACATAAACGCCGGCATTGCTTTTTTCGAGTTCTCTGAAAGCAGGCATTTCCGGGAACCTTGTCTTGCGGTATATTTCATCAATGATCCATTCAGCCCATGCTTTTTCGTCCCTGCCGCCTGCGGTAAATTCATTCCATACCCCGAATCTTTTTGCAAGGTCAGCACAGATTCTGTAGTCACTCTTTGACTCGTAAAGAGGTTCTACGATTTTGGGTGTAAGAAAAACTTCCTCTCCGTATTTCCAGCCGTCTTCCACGCCCCATGTCTCGAACTGTGTGCATGCCGGAAGCACAAGGTCGGCAAACATAGCTGAGGGGGTAAGAAAGTTATCCTGTACGGCGATGAATTCAACAAGGTTTTCATCACGAAGGATTGCGGCTGTTCTGTTAATGTTGCTATGCTGGTTGATGAGAATATTTGAAGCAATGCACCATATAAGTTTAATGTTGTTATCGAGTTTGGCAACACCTCTAACACCATCGGCGGGTCCCATCTCTTTGCCTCTGATAATAGCTTCTGTCCAGAGATAAACCGGTATTCTTGCCTTTACAGGATTTTCTCCTGACGGGAATACACTCCAGAAAGGTTCTCCACCGGCCTGGCTGCCAAGTCCGCTTGCCCATCCTCCGGGTATCCCGATGTTGCCGGTTATTGCTGAAAGAGCAGCGCCTGCCCTTACAGTCTGCTCACCATAAGCTCTTCTCTGCATGCCATAACCCTGATAAAGCACTGCCGGCTTAATTGTGGCATACTCCCTTGCTATTCTTGCAATTGTGGCTGCTGGAACAGCTGTTATCTTTTCCGCCCATTCCGGCGTCTTGGGAATCCCGTCACGGGTGCCGAGGATGTAATCTTTGTACGACTCTTCATTTTCGCAGCCTGCAGGCATCTGGGTGCTGTCGTAGCCAGAACAGCATCTCCTTATAAAATCATCGTCAGTGAGTTTTTCAGTGATTATTACATAAGCCATAGCACTCATCATTGCTGCATCGGTGCCCGGACGTATTGGTATCCATTCATCGGCCAGTGCTATGGCACTCATGCTCAGTCGCGGATCAATGCAAACAGTTCTGGCTCCGTTCTCCCTTGCCCGTCGGATAAAATATTCACTGTTGGTTCCATCTTTCATCTCGGCTGGATTCCAGCCCCACATGATTATATATTTGGAATTGAGCCAGTCCTGCCGCTGATTGCCGGTGTTGAGTGTGCCGTAAACATAAGGAGTTGCAATATTTGTGCATGCCCAGCTGTAACTGTTGTAATAACCGAGACTGCCTCCAAGGAGATTCATCAGCCTCACCGCAGGCCAGCGGCCGTTCAGATTTGTATATGAGCCTGTTCCATAAGGGATAAAAATTGCTGAATTGCCATATTGTTTTATGACGCGCGAAATCTCATTGTACATTATTTCGTATGCCTCATCCCATGTTATTCTTTCGAATTTACCCTCACCTCTTTTCCCTGTTCTTTTGAGCGGATATTTCAGACGATCCGGGTGATACTGCCTTTTACGGTATGAACGTCCCCTGATACATGCCCGTAATTGGGGATCGGAGATGTCATCACCTGGCCGGTCGTCAGTTTCGATACGGGTTATTATGCCGTCTTTGACGTGAACCTTCAGCAGGCATCTCCCTCCGCAGTTGTGGGCAGGGCATCCGGTACGGATTATTTTTGATTCATTATCCTGCGGTTTTTCAGGGTTATATGGGATGAATATTTCCTTAAACACACTGTTGCGCCCAAGAAATGAAGAGCCGAGGATTGCTGACCATTTCATGAATGATCTCCTGTTGGTATAAAAGATACCATCTGAACCCATTATTCTTATCTGAAATTAAAAGCTTCCTTCTGCCTTTTCCAGGCAAAACTATTCAGCTTATGATACTTTCAATGAGCACCATGGATAATATTCAGCTCCAGGCCTGACAAATCTGCGACTCTTTCACAGAACCTTAAATCTTAAATCTCAAACCTCAGACCACAGATCACAGATCACAGATCACAAATTGATGTCTAAGCCCTCTTTGAAAAGTCAGCCATCTCATGCGGATAGACATCTTCATCCACCTTTCTTTTAATCTCCCTGAAAGCGTTTACCGTGTATTCGACATCTTCAAGAGTGTGGGCTGCTGTAGGAATAAGCCTGAGCATCACTACATCGCGTGGAACCACCGGATAAATTACCACTGAACAGAATATGTTATAGTTTTCTCTCAGGTCGTAAATCAGCTGTGAAACCTGGGTAAGGGGGCATTTCATGAAGACCGGTGTAACAGGTGATTCGGTACGTCCGAGGTCGAGTCCTGCTTCCCTGAGTCCTTTCTGAAGTGCACGCACAATAGTCCAGAGTTTTTCCCTGTATTCCGGATGTGCTTTAATGAGTTCAAGCCTCTTTATAGCACCCAGAGCCATAGCAATAGGAAGGGCTTTGGCATATATCTGGGAGCGCATGTTGAACCTCAGATATGTGATCACTTCCCTGGTACTGGCAACAAAGGCGCCTATTCCAGCCATAGACTTTGCAAATGTTGCGAAGTATACATCAATCTGATCCTGCACACCGAAATGTTCTCCGGTGCCCGCACCAGTTGGCCCCATAGTGCCAAAACCATGAGCATCATCAACAAGAAAGCGGAAGTTGTATTTTTTCTTGAGGGCAGCTATTTTATCGAGTTTTCCGAGGTCACCTGCCATACCGAAAACGCCTTCGGTTATAACAAGTATACCACCGCCGGTCTGCTCCACAATCTTTGTAGCACGCTGAAGTTGCTTTTCGCAACTGTCAATATCGTTATGGGGGTAAACAAATCTTTTTCCGAAATGGAGCCTCAAACCGTCCATTATGCATGCATGCGATTCTGAATCATATACTATTACATCGTGCCTGTCGACCAGTGCATCAATTATGGAGACCATTCCCTGATATCCGTAATTAAGCAGGTAGGCTGATTCCTTATGAACAAATTCAGCTGCCATCTGCTCAAATTTCTCGTGAACAGCCGTCTGACCCGACATCATCCTTGCACCCATAGGATATGCTAGTCCATATTGTGCAGCATATTCAGCATCTGCCTTCCTGACTTCCGGGTTGTTGGCCAGACCCAGATAATTATTAAGACTCCATGTGAGGACTTCCTTGCCCCGGAATTTCATCCTCGGAGCAATTTCACCTTCAAGTTTTGGGAACATAAAGTACCCGTCGCCAACATCGGAGTATTGTCCTAATGCGCCTTTGTTCTTCTGTATTTTTTCGAAAATATCCATAATGTTTTGATGTTAATTTTATAATCCGTAAAGCTAAGGCAAAAATAAAGATATTAACCCATTACATTCTACGATTTTATACCTAATTTATTGACATTAACACGGGAATGGAACATAATGATCATTAATACAGTATTTTACGCATCAATAATTATTGCAGAGAGAATATGCTCTCACAAGACTTCATTATAGCTGAACATGAGTATAAATAAATGAATCAATAAATGAATATTATGAACAGCCATAATAATAAACTGGCATTTACGTTGATTTGTCATATTAAAAAAATATTCAGTATCTTTGCACATTATTTTTAGATATGAGATTCCGGTTTCTGATATATCTTATTATTAGTACTGTTCTTATCTCCTGCGGAGAGTATGAGAAGCTTCTTAAAAGTACTGATTATGAGTTGAAGCTTACAAAGCTCAAGGAGTATTATGAGCAGGGTAAGTATGCGAAGGCTTCGGAGTTGATTAACCAGGTGATCCCTGTTTACCGTGCAACTGAAGAGGCCGAGAAACTCACATGGATTAACGCCCAGTGTTATCTGAACATGAAGGATTATCTTATGGCAGGAGTGGAGTTCAAGAATTATGCTGACATGTATGCGTATGGTCCTCACATTGAAGAAGCTGTGTTTATGGAGGCAATGTGCAAATATTATCTCTCACCCAGGCCGGAACTCGACCAGCAATATACACGTGAAGCACTCGAAGGCTTTCAGATCTTTGTCGGGAGATTCCCATCCAGCACCAGAGTGCCGGATGCCCAGAGGTATATCGATGAACTTAACGAAAAACTTGCAAGAAAGGCTTATATAAGTGCCAAACTCTATTACGACATGAAGCAGTACAAGGCTGCAGTAGTCTCACTTGAGAATTGTATAAACAAATATCCCGGCTCAAAATACAGGGAGGACATGATGTTTCTGAAGCTGAATTCACTTTACCTGTATGCAGAAAACAGTGTTCCTTCAAAACAGATTGAGCGTTACCAGAGTACACTCGACGACTATTTCTCCTTTATTGAGGAATATCCAAAAACAATTCATTATAAAGAAGTTGCAACAATATTCCAGAATGTTAATAAAAAACTTAAAACAAAAATTGCTGACTGAATAAAATTTAACAACAGGATATGGACTACAAGAAGATTAATGCTCCGACAACAACTACAACACGTAACATTGAGAAGTATCTGGATGCCACGGGCAATATTTACGAAGCAGTTGTAATTATTGGCAAGAGAGCTAACCAGATTGCGGTGGAGATGAAGCAGGAACTTAATAAGAAACTCGAAGAGTTCTCGTCGTTTACCGATAATCTTGAGGAAGTTTTTGAAAACAGGGAACAGATTGAAATCTCGAAGTTTTATGAAAAGCTTCCCAAACCTACGCTTATAGCAATGCAGGAGTTTGAAGAAGGGAAGATATATTACAGGAATCCTGAAAAGGCATCAAAAACAAAGAGTGAATAGAGCTGAATGCTCGCCGGCAGAAAAATACTGGTAGGTGTAACCGGCGGGATTGCCGCTTACAAAACAGCTTCTCTGATAAGGTTGCTGGTTAAAGCAGGTGCGCAGGTACGCGTGGTTATGACTGACCATGCTAAGGAATTTATCACTCCGCTTACCCTTGCCACGCTTTCAGGTAACCCGGTCTTTTCCGGTTTTTTTGATCCTGAAAACGGAAACTGGAACAGTCATGTCGACTTAGGGCAATGGGCCGATGCTTTTATTGTTGCTCCTGCAACAGCAAATACAATAGCAAAAATGGCAAATGGCATCGCAGACAATCTCCTTCTTACCACATACCTTTCTGCAAGATGCCCTGTATTTGTTGCCCCTTCAATGGATTCAGAAATGTACAAACATCCGGCAACAGCCAGAAACATAGAAATTCTGCGTTCGTTTGGCAATATAATACTCGACCCTGAAACCGGAGAACTTGCAAGCGGACTTTACGGTAAAGGCCGGATGGTTGAACCCGAAGAAATTGTAAGGGAGATTGAAAAATTCTTCACACAAAAAACTTAAACCCCTCGCCGGTAAACGGATACTGGTAAATGCTGGTCCCACCAGGGAACCCATCGATCCGGTACGGTATATTAGCAATTATTCTACCGGAAAAATGGGCATTGCCCTGGCCGATGCAGCCGCTGAATATGGTGCAGAAGTACATCTGGTTCTAGGTCCTGTAACAATTGCTCCGGAAAACCCCGGTGTACAGGTCATAAAAGTAATTACAGCCGCTGAAATGGCATCTGAATGCATTAAGCTTTTCCCACATTGCGACATAGCAATCCTTGCTGCCGCTGTTGCCGATTTCACGCCAGATAAGACTGCACAATCAAAGATTAAAAAGTCAGACGAACCAATATTTCTTAAACTGATACCGACAACCGATATAGCCGCCGAACTTGGAAAGATGAAAAAACCCGGACAATTTATTGCAGGTTTTGCCCTTGAAACTGAGAACGAAACGGAAAATGCTTTAATTAAACTCCACAGAAAGAACCTCGACATGATTGTACTCAATTCACTCAGGGAAGAAGGGGCAGGATTCGGTTATGACACAAACAGAATTACCATAATTGACAGAAACAATAATATTGATAAATTTGAGTTGAAATCAAAAAAGGATGCCGCGAAGGATATTCTGAACAAAATTATCTCACTTACAGGGAGAAGAGAATGAAAAAAGGTCTGTTTTATATCATCACACCGGTTATTCTTACGGGTTTGTCTTTTAATCTCTTTTCCCAGGAACTAAACTGCAACGTACAGGTATCGGCACAGAAAATACAGGGCTCAAACAGGCAGGTGTTCATAAACATGCAGAAAGATATTTATGAATTTATGAACAGCACTGTCTGGACAAATATGGTTATAGGTTATGCTGAAAGGATTGACTGCAACATACTTATAAATCTTACAGAGCAGTTGTCGGCAGATGAATTCCGTGGAACACTTCAGGTTCAGCTGCGCCGGCCGGTTTATAACACTACCTATAACTCAACAATGCTGAACTTTATTGACAATAATATTCAGTTCAGATATGTTGAGTTTCAGCCTCTTGAGTTCGACCCGAGTACTCACAGGTCAAACCTGGTCTCTATTCTGGCATATTATGCATATATAATCATTGGTATAGATGCAGATTCATTTTCTCCTGAAGGAGGTACTGAATATTTCCAGATTGCTGAGAAAATAGTTACAAATGCACAGAATGCTCCTGAACCTGGCTGGAAACCCTATGATGGTTCAAGAAATAGAAACAGGTACTGGCTGGTTAAGAATATTCTCGATAAGGAATACGCCGGAGTCAGGAAATTTTTATACGAATATCATATAAATGGCCTCGACAGGATGGAATCGAGAATAGGAGAGGCACGTACAAATATTGTAGAAAGCCTCAGGCTAATACAGGAGACCTACAGAAAAAAACCGGACCCGTTCATGTACTTTCTGCAGATAATTCTTGATGCAAAATCGGATGAACTGGTAAATATCTTCTCTGAGGCCTTTCCTGAAGAGAAATCAAGAGTGGTGGAGATTCTAACAGAGATAGATCCGGCAAATAAATCAAAATATCAGAAAATTTTGTCAGGTGACTGATTTTCAACTTATTGGTTTCTGCTCATGCTGATAAAACTTTACGTTCAGAATTATGTGTTTATTCGCGAGCTCGACCTGAGCCTGAATAAAGGACTTACAGTTATCACAGGTGAAACAGGGGCGGGCAAATCAATTCTTCTTGGAGCTCTGTCGCTTATCCTTGGTGCAAGAGCAGACGTTTCAGCTCTTCTCGACAAATCTTCCAAGTGCGTGGTAGAAGGCACATTCAGGATAAAAGGATATGGACTCGAAGAATTCTTCCAGAAGAATGATCTCGATTACGATGACAATACTATAATAAGAAGGGAAATCAATCCGGCAGGTAAATCGAGAGCTTTTATTAATGATATTCCGGTTACACTCAATATCTTAAAGGAACTGGGCGACAGACTGATAGACATTCATTCCCAGCATGAAAACCTTATGCTTAACGAAAACATCTTTCAACTTAATGTTATTGATTCTTTTGCGGGCAACATGGCTCTGAGAAACGAATACAGGAAAATATATAATGAATACAGAAGACTGGAAAAGGAATATAATGAGTTGCAAGAGAAATCGGAGAAAAACCAGGCCGACCTTGAATATTATCAGTTTCAACTGAATCAGCTTCTTGAAGCGAAAATAGTACCCGGGGAGCAGGAGGAACTGGAAAAAGAACAGGAACTTCTTGAGCATGCTGAAGAGATAAAGGCTTCATTGAATATGGTAGTTTCACTGCTGTCGTCGGAAGAGGCCTCAGTCCTTGGTATGCTTGCCGAGGTAAAACAGCTTATGGGCAAATTGAGAACTTATCTGCCTGCAGCTGATACTCTTGCTGAAAGAGTGAATTC
>Ga0116188_1000372_pt1 | contig 47583 bp, 30 predicted proteins | sample AD_JPNTR2_MetaG_FD_89807 | JGI IMG/M metagenome (GOLD analysis project Ga0116188, IMG submission 89807) | Active sludge microbial communities of municipal wastewater-treating anaerobic digesters from Japan - AD_JPNTR2_MetaG | ecosystem: Engineered > Bioreactor > Anaerobic > Digestate | place...
AGAACGTGCGGCACCGAGACGGGCGTGCAGACGAGCGCGCAGACCGGCCTGCAACGATTCACCAGTCAGCAACGCGGCACCCAGTACCGCGGCGGTCAGCGCGGCCGTAGCCGCAAAGACGCCGTGCCGGGCGCGATAGTACCGCAGGCTGCGTTTGACCCAAGTTCCGGTTGTCATTAGTGCGTTAGTTCATTAGACGCAGAGGTTTTGATGCATGCGGCGTGACCGCCGCAGGGAGGGGCAAGCGTCTGCTTGCCCGCGGACGAGCAGACGCTCGTCCCTCCCGGTGCTCCGCAATGGAACCCGTAACCATCCTTCCGCACAGCGGAAGGCGGCTCGTGGGGACACTCGCCCTCCAAATCATGTCAATCGTGTCAATCATGTCAGTCATGTCAATCATGTCAAAAAATGAAACCATGGAACACGGGCAAGATGCCCGTGCCACACTCTTTTGCAAGGCACGCTGTTGCGGGCGAGGACGCCCGCGCTCCCGATTCTCTGCTCTCCTTTTCACCAGAAACGCATGATCTTCGCACTCCCCTGTCACTTGCCTACAACTTACACGATCAAAGTTATCCTCATTTACATCCCAGACGAAACGCGGGCGGCGGGCTAACCGATTACAGTTATTTCACCCTCTCCTGCTGGGAGAGGGACGGGGTAAGGGTTGCGGGCCCCGCCCGCGTCATTCTGTTCCCTCAAAGAAAGCATACCCGTTTTCTGGGCTTCGATATACTTGGAAGGCTAAGGAAATATCCTTGTGGCTGTTTCTTCCCAGATCGAGTTCAGGCAGGTTTTCAAGGGTAAAGAAACCGACTTCACTTGTTTCCAAGCTGACTTGCGGTTCACCTCCGGTCAATTCGCAGAGGAAATGAATCTTGTAGATATACTCGGGATGGGGAGGATATCCAGAGCGGTTTCTGTCGATGAGATTTATAATCTTTTTTGCCTTGACCCTGTAGCCGGATTCTTCAAAAACTTCCCGCTCAACATTCTCAGCCGGTGTGGCATTCACATCGGCCCAACCGCCTGGCAGCGTCCATTTTTCTGTTGAAACCTCCTTCACAAGAAGGATTTCATTATCGTGAATAACAGCACCCCTTACATCTAGTTTCGGTGTGGGATAACCGATTTCATCCGGCCACACGAAATCCGGGCACCTCCCTTCGGCTTGAATGATAAGTGAAGACAACTCTTTGAGTCTGGCGAAACGCTCCTGATCGAACGGGTCTTTTGAATAGGTCAACCCACCTTGAGCTATTGCTCGTAACTCCCGTGCTATGTCCAACAAGTTCATCATGTGGATACTCCTGTTACGAACCTCTTCCGAACAGCCCGCTGCGCCACTCGCCGAACAGCAGGCTGTCAACCTCAACTAGTCCCTGCGCCTCGTAAGCGGCGCGCACGGCGGCGTACTGTTCGTCCAGGATGCCGGAGACCACCAAACGCGCGCCCGGCCCCGCAGTCAGCGAGGCGGCCACCTGCGGCGCGAACTGGATCAGCACCGGCGCGAGGATATTCGCCACAACGATATCGGCTGGCGGATGCGCGTGCGAGAGGTCGTCCAGCGCGAAGGGGATCGACACACCGTTCAATTCTGCGTTTTCCGCCGACACGCGCATGCAGTCGGGATCATTGTCAAAGCCGCGCACGTCAGTGAAGCCCAGCAGCTTCGCGCCGATCGCCAAAATGCCGGAGCCGCACCCCATATCGAGCACGGAGCGCTGAATGTCCTCTTCAGCCAACCGATCCAAGAAGCGGAGACAGGCCTGCGTGGTGGCGTGTTTGCCGGTGCCAAAGCTCAAACCGGGGTCAAGCGTGATCACGCACTCGCCGGGCTGCGCCGTGTACGGTTCCCACGAAGGACGCACCACCACACGAGGGGAGATTTTCTCGACGTGGAAAAAGCGTTTCCAACTCTCGGCCCAATCGGTCTGCGCGACGGCCGTGACCGTCGGTTCGACCGTCACGCCGAGCAGCGCGGCAGCGGCGAGCAACGCAGCCTGCGTGCGCGCCACGCCGTCCGGTTCATCCGGAAAGAGCGAGACACGGCAGACGCCGCTTTCCACATCGTACCACGAGGTCGGCGTAAAGCCATCGTTGCCGATGATCTCAAACAGCGCGTCCGCCGTCTCGGGCGGCAGCGTGGCGGTGACGCAGGGAACGGAAGCGGCAGAGTCGGTCATGTCCAGGCACCCCTGTCTTAGCGCAACTCAATCTGCGACAGGTAGTCCAGGCTTTTCGGCAACTGCTCCAGCACCGTCGGGCTTTCGTCTTCGATGAAGTAGTACTTGATGCCGATCTCTTGGCAGACCTTCAGAATCGCGGGGTAGTCCGCTTGGCCGGTACCGAGCACGACATCGTTCGTCAGGTCGGTCCCACCGCTGAGGTTGCCAACGACGCCCTTCTTCAAATCCTTGAGGTGCATCAAGACCCAACGGTCGGGATATTTCTTGAGCAGCTTTACTGGGTCTTGACCGGGGAAGACTGTCCAGAGCACGTCCATCTCGAATTTGACGAGATCAGGATCGGTCTTCTCCATCAACAGGTCGAACAGCGTCCCGTCCTTGTACGGATAGAATTCAAAGCCGTGGTTGTGGTAAAAGAACTGGATGCCCGCCGCCTTGAGCCGCTTACCGATCTCGTTGAATTCGGCGGCGATCTTCAAGGTCTGCGCTTCGTCGAGCGGCTTCTTGTGCGAGGCCCAAGCGACGCCGAGATACTTCAGGCCGAAAAAGCGTGCGGCGGCGATCGCCTCATCCGTCTTGTTGAGCAGGAAACCCTGTCCGGCATGTGCGGCGATCGGGATCAGACCGCGCTCGTCCAGCGCCTGCTTCATCTGCTCTTGCGTCAGACCGTAATGGCTCTCAATGCCGATCTCGACATACTTGACGTTCAGGTCTTTGAGCACATCAAGCGCCTTCGCCCCGTCCTGCTTGAGCTGATTGCGCAGCGAATAGATTTGGACACCGACAGGCCCCTTGAAAGTCGCGCTGGTACCGACGCCTTGGGCGGAAGCCGCGACAGCAAGGAGTGTCGCCGTAACGGAAACAAGTAGGTTTTTCGAACTTTTCATCATATCATCCTTTTTGTTTACACCACCGTACAGAGGGTGTAGTGGGCGTTGACTTCGGTCTTGATCGCTTCGAGCATATCCTGCGAAATCGGTTGGTTGAGCTTGATGATCGCCAGCGAGCGGTGGGTCTTGGCGTTGTGCGGATTGCGCATGTCCTCGATGTTGATGTGCGCGTCGGCCAGCTTGCGGCTGATCGCAGCGATCACGCCCGGCCGGTCGTCGTACAGGCAGAAGAGGGTGGCGCCGCTCGGCTCGAAGTAGAGGCGGTCGAACTCGTCGATGCGCGAAACCGTCTGCACGCCTTCGGTGACCGTGCCGCGCACGCTGAAACTCTTGAGACTCTTGCCGGACTTTTCGACTTTGAGATCGATCGTAATGGCGTTGCCGTAGCCCTTTTCGGGATCGGCTTCGCGGTCGATCAACTCGATGCCCATATCCTTGAGGAATTTGGTCGCGGCTTTATAGTCGTTGTAGCGGTCGAACTCGCTCCAGATGCCGGCGAGGATCGAGACGGTCAGCCATTTGCCGAAGGGCGCGAGATCGCCGTAGAAGCTAGTCTCGATCATCTTGATCGGCGCTTGGGTGCCGGACATCTGCCGCACGAGGCTGGCGAGGTTGAAGGCCAGCTCGCAGTAGGCGCGTTCGAGACCCTCGGGGATATCGCGATTGACGATGCAGCTCATATCGGCCTTTTCGTCGAGGTCGATCAGCTCTTGCGCCGCGCGCTTCGCCGCCGTGAAGTTGGCCTCATGGGTGTTGGCACCGAGGTGCGGCAGCATCAGGTCGGCGATGTCGGCCATGCTCTTGGGGCCGGCCTCGTCCTTGGGATAGACGTCGTTCAGATAACGCAGTCCCTTCTCGGCCTTGACCGCACGTAGCGCATCTTCGTCGACGATACCAAAGCGGGCGCAGTTGATAATCGTGGCGCCCTGCTTCATGAGACCGATCAGCTTAGTGCCGACCAGACCGCGCGTGCTCTCGCCGCCCGGGACGTGGAGCGTGACGTAATCACTCTGGCTGAAAATCTCCTCCAGCGTGGCGGACTCGATGCCGAGATCGCGCAGGCGGTCGCGGTTGACCAACGGGTCGTAGCCGAGGATGCGGCACTCGAAGCCCCTGAGGCGTTTGGCGACCAGACGGCCGATATTGCCGAGACCGACGATGCCCACGGTCTTGCCGGAGATCTCACGGCCCATGTAGTTCTTCTTCTCCCAACCGCCGGCGCGCGTCGTAGTGTCGGCCTGCACGATGTGGCGCGCATCGGCCAGCATCATGGCGATGACCTCTTCGGCGACGCCGTTGGCGTTTGCGCCGGGCGTGTTCATCACGTCCACGCCTTTTTTGCGGGCGTGCTTGATGTCGATCGTGTCATACCCCGCACCGGCGCGCACGATTACCTTGAGCTGCGGGAGCGCGTCGATGATCGCGGCAGGCACCTTTTCACTACGCACGATCAAAGCGTAGGTGTCTGGATGTGCTTTAATTTGCTCCTCAAAAGGCGTCTTTACGTCTTGCACCACATTGTAACCGCCATGCGCATTCAAGATCTCGGCGGCAACGGCATCCAGCTTAGTCGGAATCAAAACTTTTTTCATGCTTCTCCAGTCTCTCGGGGTTTGGTACGCTTAAAAGTGAATTGGGCTGATTCAGGCGTGGCCACACCTCGCCTGTCGCCAGCCAAAAAAGAGGGTACTACTTTAATCCTGTTGCGGACGGGAATCAAGCTCCGTCGCAGCCATGAACGGACCCGGCGGCACAGGGCGGAATGGAAGAGGCATGAAGAAACAGGTTACAACCATCGGCTTCGCGGTGCTCATCGCGGTGGCGACTGTCACGGCAGCTTGGGCGCAGGTCAGCCGTCACGGCAGGACGCACGGCTACGCCACCGACCACTTCGAAGGGTTTGACGCGCTCGATGAGGACTCGCGTATTCCGCAGAAGAAAAAATCGTTCTGGTATTCGGTGGACGCCGAAACACCAGCCGCCCAGATGCAGATCGCGGAGAAAAAAGAGGCGCTGGGACGCAACCGTTCCGCGCGCAAAGCCTATGAGGCGCTGATCCGCGAGTGGCCCACCGCTCCGGAGGCGGCACAGGCCCAATACGCGCTGGCGCAACTTCTGGAACGCCAGGGGAAGTACGAAAAAGCCTTTGATGAATACCAGTATCTGATCACCCACTACGCTGGCCATTGTCCATACCAAGAAGTGCTCGACCGCCAGTTCCGCATCGCCAATTACCTGCTGCATAACAATACCAGTATGTTCGGGTGGACTCTGAGCGGCAGCGACACGATCCGCGAACGCTTCGAGCAGATTGTGCGCAATGCCCCGCGCGGCGCTCAGGCACCGGAGATCATGCTGGTCATCGGCAGCATCCGGGTCTCCGAAAAAGAACTGCCGGAGGCGATCGCCGTCTACGAAGGGCTCCTCAACCGCTTTCCGCAGACTTCCCAAGCGACCGACGCCGCCTATCTTGCAGCACAGTGCCGCCATGAACTCGCCGTCAAGCACAGCTACAACGAGCCGCGCTGCCGCGAAGCGATCGCCTTCATCAAATCCGCGCTCGTCCGTATACCGAACCACCCCCAGAAGGTGCAGATGACGACGTGGCTGAATGAGCTGACCGCCTTGCTGATTGAGCAGAACTACCAGCAGGCGGTTTTCTACGACACCAAGCAGCGCAATGCCGAGGCCGCCAAGGCCGCCTACCGCCGCTTTCTTACTGAGTTCTCTGACTCCCATTATGCCGCGCAGGTCCGCGAGCGCCTTATGCAGCTCGAAAAGGGCGCGGCTCCGTTGCGTTAACCATTGGAGGTCACTATGTTCAATATGCAAAAAACGCGGGTTGCTGGCCGTTTGGCCCTCTGTTCACTCTTCCTTTTCCTGACCGCAAGTTGCGCCTCGTACCGGATCGGCTCGGCTGTTCCCCAAGAGCTACGCACGATCGCGGTGCCGGTCTTCGAAAACGCCTCGGGATTCCCCGAGATCGATGCCACCGTCACCCAGTATGTGCTGCGTGAATTCCAGCGCGAGGGCACCTTCAAAATCGCCTCGATGGATGATGCCTCGGTCAAGTTGCTCGGCAAACTGATCAGGGCCGACCTGCAATCGCTCAACTACGACCGCGGCTACGGCGCACGCACCTCGGAGTACCGCTATACGCTTGTAGCCGAGATCACGCTCGTCGAGCGCGGTACCGGCAAGTTGCTGATCGATGGCGAGCGGATCAAGGCCAACACCACCTTCCTCACGCACGGCGACATGCTGACGGGCATGCAGGACGCCGGTCCGCGTATCGCCAAGGAGCTGTCCCGCTCCATTGTCGATGCCGTGCTCGCCTACTGGGCGCCCCCCCGCGAATGAAGTTGCATGACACAGCCCGTGTCGAGCGCGCCGTTCTGGTTCAGGTCGTGCATGCCCGCATGGACGCGCTGGAAGCTGCCGACTCCCTCCTCGAATTGGGACGTCTCGCCGACACCGCCGGGCTGGAAGTCGCAGGCCAGTTGACCCAGAACCGCGACAAGCCCGACGGCGGCACCATGATCGGCTCGGGCAAAGTCGAAGACCTCAAGACGCTCATCGAAGAAACCGGCGCGAACACCGTAGTCGTCGACAACGAACTGAACGCCTTTCAAGCCTTCAATCTCGCCAAAGCACTGGGCGTACGCGTGATGGACCGCACCGAGGTGATCCTGGAAATCTTTGCGCGCCGCGCTCGTTCCGCCGAAGCGCAGCTCCAAGTCGAACTGGCGCAAACCCAGTTCTTGCTCTCGCGCATCCCGGTCACCGAATCGCAGCAGCGCTTCGCCGGCGGCGGTGGTGGCGCCTACGTGCGCGGCCCCGGTGAAAGCCACCTAAGCCTGCGCAATGAACCACTGCGGCGGCGCATCGCCGAACTGCGCAAGCGACTGGCAACAATCCAAAAACGGCGGACCGTGCGCGACCGCACCAAGCGCGAGTGGCCCGTCGTCTGCCTCGTGGGTTACACCAACGCTGGCAAGTCAACGCTCCTCAACGCGCTCGCCGGTGCGGGTGCCTACGTGGACGACCGCCTCTTCGCCACACTCGACACCAAGACGCGCAAGGTCTGGCTCGCGCCCAGCCGCGAAATCTTGCTGACCGACACCGTCGGCTTCATCCGCAACCTGCCGCACGGGCTGATCGCCTCCTTCCGCTCCACCCTCAGCGTCGCGACCGAGGCCGACCTGCTGCTGGTCGTGGTCGACGCCGCCTACCCGCGCGTAGCCGACCACATCGACGTCTGCTTCCGCACCTTGCGCGAGATCGGCGCGGGCGACGTACCGCACCTGCTGGTGCTCAACAAATGCGACACCGAGGGCGCGGTTTCCGCCAAGGAAGCCGCCACTGCGACGTTGCCGCTCCTCGCTGGGGAGCATCCCCAGGCGCTACCGATCTCGGCCCTGACCGGTTACGGGCTCGACTTGCTTAAACAGGCCATCATTCAGGAACTCCAATCATGCTCCACGTTGTGGCGACTCCCATCGGCAACCTCGCGGACCTGAGCCCGCGTGCGCTGGAGGCGTTGAAGAGCGCCGACCTCATCGCGTGTGAAGACACGCGGCGCACGTGGGCGCTGCTCAGCGCCTTCGACATCCCGCGGCCGGAGATGATCTCATACCGGCAAGGCAACGAAGATCGCGTCGCCGAGCGCATCCTGCAGGCGGTCGCCGCCGGCCGCAACGTCGCGCTCTGCTCCGACGGCGGCTACCCCGGCATCAGCGATCCCGGCTACCGGCTCATCCGGCGTGCCGTGCAGGAAAAGGTGCCGTTCAGCGTGTTGCCCGGCGCCTCCGCCGTGGACCTCGCACTACTCTTGTCCGGACTCTCCACATCGAGCTACACCTTCAAGGGATTCCCGCCGCGCAAGCCCGGCGCGTTGCGCCGTTTCTTCGAAGAGGAGAAAACGCTGCCGCACACACTCATCTGTTTCGAGTCGCCGTTTCGCGTGGGTGCCGCACTCAAGGCGGCGCATGAGGTGCTGGGCGACCGCGAAGCCGCCGTCTGCATCGAACTGACCAAAGTGCACGAGCGCGTACATCGCGGCTACCTCACCGAGTTGATCCCGCTCTTCGACGACAAGCCGATCAAAGGCGAAGTCACCCTCGTCATCGCAGGCGCCAACCCCAAATTCGCACGCGATGCGGACTGAGCGTTCGTCAGCCCCTACGCCAGCACGTTTTAGTGACCGAAACAACATGATGAACCATCTAAAATCAATTGTTGCGGGCACAGTCATCGTTTTCCGCTTAAGGGGGCAAACCGCAACACGGGCACAACGCACGTCAAGGCCGGCACGCTCGCATTGAAACGCGACTTCGCCCGTCCCGGCCTCGCCGCGATCTGGAGCTTCGAAGATGCGGCCGATATGGGCGTGGAACGGCGGGATGTGGCTCCGCTGCGAATGACGAACGAACTCACCTGCGCGACGGAAGACACGCTGGAACTCGTGCCCGGCGTCGTCGGCCAGGCCATCCGCTTCAAAGGCGGCACGACGACTAATGGTACGATCCTAAGCACGCCTATCGCTACAGACGGAAAATTACCAGCGGGCAACGAACCCTTAACGATCAGTTTCTGGCTGCGGCCGGACATCGCCGGGTGCGGCGCCTATCCTAACTTCCTCCGGTTCTGGGACGGCAACTGGACCGGCCTTAACGGCATCTGGTTCCGCACGCCGAGCGACACGTTCCAGAGCCTCGTGATGAGCACGGAGCATGGGTGGAACGTCAAACAGACGAACGACCCCAGTCGGGCCGTGGTGGTTGACTTCGGTTCGAACGCCTATCTCGGCGACGGCGACTGGCACCATGTGGTGGGCACCTATGCCGATCAGGTCATCACGCTCTACGTCGACGGCGTGTCGCGCGGCAGCAACAACCTCGGGGCGGATATGAATATCCCCGCAGCCTCCCAGTTCCGGGTCGGGAACTTTTCGAGCACCGATGCCAACCATAAGTTCGCGGGCGACATCGACGAAATCCAGATTTTGCACGGTGCGTGGACAGCCGAGGAGGTAGCGGCGGAGTATGCGGCAAAGCGCCCGGCTGCCGATGCGTCGCTGCCGGCCCCGATCGCGCGGTGGACCTTCGACGAGTTGGTCGATGAGGGCGGCATGAAGCTCTTCAAGGATGCGGGACCAAACGGATGGGACCTCGTCAATACGCCATCGAACGGCGTGTACGTCGCCAACCCGGCGATGACTTATCCCGAAGATTTCGGCGGACGGTATGCGGCGCTTCCGGCAACGGCGGGCCCCTACCTGCGGCTCAAGAGCGGCGTGACGATGACCGATGCCCTGCCGCAGGGCTCCTCCTTCACGGTATCTGCGCGGGTGCGTTATCCTGTGAGCGGCGTGGTGCTCATCTTCGGCGACGGCACAGAGGCGGGATCATACCGTCTCGGCTACTCCGGCTGCCCGCGTAACATTGTCGCCTATGTGGGCGCAAACACCTGCAAGCTATACGAGACCTCCATGTACGGCATCGGCGGCTCTACGACGGACGCCGCCTGGCAGCTTGTCACGGCGACCTACAATGCCCAAGCCAAAATCGTGCGCACGTTCTTGGACGGTGTGCCGATGAACGAAGTGACGGGTCAAACAGTCACGATCAATCCGACGGACCTCGTGTTCGGCGTAAAGACACTCCCCGTCCCCGGACCGACCACCTACAGTGGTTTCACCCATGCGAGTATCGATGAACTGCGTATCTACGACCGCGCACTCGAAGCGGATGAGGTGAGCCGCCTCGCGCGTACATTCCGCTACGGTGACGGCACGACGGTCGATGATCAGGTGCTTTCGCCGGATTCGCCGGTGGTCGTGGATGCGGGCGCGACGCTCGAAGCCACGGATGGCGACCATGTGGCGATGTCCGTCTCGGGTGCGGGCGCGGTCAACATTTTGCTCACGGCCACCTTTGCGGCGGATGACTGGAGCGGCTTCGCAGGAACGGTTTCGGGCGACGGTGCGCTCCTCGTGCGCAAGGGACAGACGGTTCCGCTCCCGATCGCGAGCGTGACCGCCGATGCAGGGTTCGAGGACAACACGGTGGTCCTTGACCGCGCGACTGCCGCGATACCGCGCGTGAGAGCCTCTGGACGAGTGCTCCTGCCCGATACGGGCACGCTGAAACTCGCCGATGCGTCAACACCTGGTGCTTGGTTCGGCAAGACCTTTGTAATCGCTGAGTGCGGATCGTATGAAGGGCCATCGGACACCACCGGGTGGACCTTTGATCCTGCGGCCGAAGCGGGCAAGCCCATCCAAGGCGAGTTCAAGGTTATCGACGGCAGACTACTCCTCCAGACACAGGGCGGCGGCACCGCCATCCTCATCCGGTAAGGGCGCCAGATAGCTTTCGCGCATCCGTTTGAGATAGCGCGTGCAGCGGCGGCGCACCTTGTGGCGCACGTATATGGGGATCAGCGACAGCCCAGGTATCAGCGCCCGCCCCATCGGCTCGAAATCAACAATGCGCAAACGGAACTCATCCGGTCCCGTCCACTGCACCATGGTATTCGGAGGATCGTAAAAGCACACCGAATGCTCCGCCAGTTGATCGAACAATTTCGCCATTGCCCGGTATAGCCGTTCGCACAAAGCGCGATCCTCGGCCTCACGCATTTCTACGGCCACCGGGCGGATGGCCGAACCGTCAGCATTTTCAATGAGGCTCTCAATCACGCCCCAACCGCGCTTGCGGGAAAAGACCATGCGCATCTGCTCCGGGAACGCCGCGAAAAGATCTGGGGGCAACCGCTTCCGCAACCGCGCATGGTAGCAGGCCTCATGATAGTTCACGTTGAACCAGAGACAGAAACGGGAGAAGAAAATACTGGTCCGCACACTGCGACGGGTCTTCTTGGTATACTCCGCCGGCGTCCGGTAAAACTTCACGCAAAACGGCTGCCCCGAAATCCTGAAACAGCAACGCCGACTCCCATCGCCGATCCGCTCCAGATGATCCTCGTCGATCGTTATGTCTGGCTCTAACACAAACTCACTCATAACCGCACAGTATCACTCGCGCTGTTCAAGCAAGCGACCACGGGCCACGCATCGCGCGCGTCAGCAGGCGGTTGGCCATGTCGTCGCCGTCAAAGCGTTCCTTGACCGGATCCCACTTCAGCTTGCGCTGGAGTTGCATTACGATGTTGCCGATGTTACAGAGGTTGTTGGTCTTGTGTCCGATCGCTAGATCTGAAACCGGACGCTCGCGTGTCTTGACGCACTCGATCCAGTTGCCGAAGTGATCGCGGCTCTTGTAGAGACCAATCTCGTCATCGTCGATCTTCTCTTTGAGAATAGACTCTGGATTGGACTTCAGTTTACTGCGCGAAACATCCAGCGAGCCCTTGTCGCCGAAAAAGATGATGTTGCCGTCGGAAATGCCATCCGTGCGGGTGCGCATGCGCATGGTCACGCCGTTGGCGTAGGTATAGCGCACGTCCACGCGCGTGGGCGAAGTGAAGAGTCCGCTACTGGGATAGACGCCGTGACCGTCCACTTCGACCGGTCCGGACTCATCCATGCCCAGCGCCCACTGCGCGATGTCGAGATAGTGTGCGCCCCAATTGGTCGTCTGTCCGCCCGCGTAATCAAGGTTGAAGCGGAACTGGTAGTGGGTGCGCTGCGACGTGTACGGCGCATAGGGTGCGGGTCCCAACCAAAAATCGTAATCGAGTCCGGCGGGAACCGGTTCGGGCTTCCATGTCGCGCCGACATAGCGGTTGTTCGCGGGGATCAGCACGTCGATGTGCTTGATCGTACCGAGGCGTCCGTTGCGGATCAGTTCCGCCGCGCGGTGGAAGCCCTCGAACGAACGCTGCATCGTGCCGGTCTGCCCCACGCGCTTGTGCTTGCGTAGCTCTTCAACCAGCACCTGCCCCTCGCGGACGGTCAGCGTCAGTGGCTTCTCTACAAAGACATCCTTACCGTTGCGGATCGCGTCGATCGCCGGAATCGCGTGCCAATGGTCCGGCGTAGCCACGGTGATCAGGTCCACGTCCTTGGAGCGTGTGACCTCGCGGAAATCGCCGATCATACGGCAGTCTTCGTTGCCATATTTTTTGTTGATGATCTGCGCCGCACGCTTCTGGTGGAAAGCATCGACATCAACCACGGCCACAATCCGCACGGTCTTGCGGTCGACCAACTGCTTGATGTGCGAGAGCCCCATCCCGCCCACACCCACACACGCCACCGTCAACACCTTGGACGGAGCATCCTGCCCCAGCACCGAGGCCGGGATGATCGTCGGGAAAGCTGCGGCCGCCCCGGCCGCCACGCCTGCACACTTCACAAAATCACGTCTGGACACGTTCATGAAACTCTCCTCAGAAAACAGTTTGATGACTGAAACCTCAACGCCCGCACCGGCTTCACTGCGCCCGGGTCCGTGCCGCAACCGCGCCAGCACAACCCTCTGCTTCGCGGCCCTTGAGCGCGCCAGCCGCCGCGCGCAACGCTGCCGTGGCCTCTTCGCCCGGCACCTGCTCAATCGCCATGCGGGTCAGGAAGGCAATATTCTCGTTGTCGCTCGTCAGATTTTTCTTGAGGGCCGCCACGCTTTTCGGCGAGGCGATCAACGCCAGCAGACGGCAGATAAAACCGTAGCCCGCCTCGGTACACGCCTCGTCAGCCGCGCACTTCAGCAGCTTCTCTTCGAACCCCGGATGCTGCGACGGATCGGCATCCAGAATCATGCGCTCGATCGTCGAGACCATCGTACGGTCATCGCCATAGTCGAGGGTAGCGATCACGCTCCACGGATCGACCGTCATGTTGAAACTCTTATACCGTGCATCCGCCGTCTGTCCGGCCAACGGATCACTCGCAGCGCGCTGCCCGTCAGACACAATGGTTTTCTTGCTCATCCGCTTCCCTCCGTAACTTGAAACTAGGCGTACATGATACCACACCTACCCGCCCGCTCCCATCATATTTGCTTTCCGTTTTTTTGCCAGTCGGTTACCCTTCCCGTGTTTGCTGTGATCAGTAGGAAAAGTTATCAATCTGAGTCGTGACTTTCAGAGGTATGCACCTTCGGGAAAGGAGTGACGTGCAAATGGGAAAGGTACTGCCGGCAATGACGACACGTCGTAATTTTTTGGGATCGTTCGGTGTATTCACGGCGGCGAGTGCGATGGGGCCCGCGATGCGGGCGTTTGCGAAGGTAACGGAGTCGCTCTCGCCGTTGCCCGCTTATTGGCAGCCGCATCTCGCGGCGGTCGCCGCGAAGGTAAACGCCCACGCGCAGACGGCACCGTTCGGGTTCTGGTTTATCACCGACCTGCATGTCGGCGCAAACAGGCGTCATTCGGGCGCGGCACTTGTCGCGCTGAACGGCATGACGCCGCTGAAGACGATCGTGTGCGGCGGCGATCTGGTAGAGGCGTTCGCCACAAAATACCCCACGGACAAAGAGGGCGTCGATTTTGCCATCAACGCTTACCGCTCGTTCTGGATCGATCCTGTCGAGGCCGTGGGCATGGATGTCTATACGGCGAAGGGCAATCACGACTTCACCATCCGCCATGATTCAGAGTCGGACGCGGGCTTCACCTATTCGGGTGAGGAGGCGCGAAAGTTCATCATGGGCTCGAAGGCCTGCGCACGTGCGGTAACGAACACGGACGATCCCACGGCGTGTTACTACTATCAGGACTTCGCCGAGGCGAAGATCCGCCTCATCGTGGCGGATACGACGGACACGGTGAACCCGAAGGCCGCATTCTGGGGTGTCGTCTTCGGCATGCACGATGTACAACTCCACTGGCTCGCGGAACGGGCTTTCGCCACGATTCCGTCCGGCTGGGGTGCCGTCGTGGCGCACCACATCCCGATCGCATCCTGCGTGGCCAGCACGGGTGATCATACGAGATACACACCGTTCCGTGAGTTGCTGGAGGCGTATCAGAACCGCACCACATGCACGCTTCACGGGAAAACGTTTGATTTCACGCACGCCGCAGGACGTATCCTCCTTGACATCACGGGGCACCTCCACCATGAATGCCAGACGTTCCGCAAAGGCATCCTTCACGTGTCGGAACCCTGCGACGCCGCGTATAGCGACTACATCATGCGTTCACGGCCGTGGTGCGGCGAACTGCCGCGTAAAACGGCCGGGACGACTGCCGAGCAGACATTCGGTGCCGTGCAGATCGACGCTGTCCGCAATCTCGTCCACTTTACGCGCGTAGGCGGTGGGCAGGACCGCACCATTCATCTCACACCACGCACAACGACTGTCGGGAAGCCCCTCGTGTTCGAGTCCAAACATCTGAAAGGTCCGCTCACATGGGGTTGCTACGATGCAGACGACAGGACGAAGAAGCGCGATCCTCATTCCAAGTACAACGTATCGTTCGTCTACCACAATCGCGTGGCCACCATCTCGCCCGATGGCGTCCTCACAGCGTTAGTCCCCGGCGAGACGATGGTTCTTGCCATGGACGCGCATCTCAATAAAGAAGTCTTTCCGGTGACGGTTGAGTGAAAACCTGATACCATCCTTTCTGGTAAATGCCGAGGGAGGATTGAACAATGTCTGAGAATCCGGGACCCGCACAGGGCGACGTTGCCGCAATCGCGTCAATGCGTGAGCGGTGTGCATGTATGAAAGAACAACTGGCGCGCGTGATCGTGGGCCAGGACAAGGTAATCGAAGAGGTCTTGATCGCGGTCTTCAGCCGTGGCCACGCGCTGCTGGTCGGCGTACCGGGGGTCGCCAAGACCTTGCTGGTCAGCACAATCAGCCGCGCGCTGGATCTGAGTTTCAAGCGCATCCAGTTCACGCCTGACCTGATGCCGAGCGACATCACCGGTACGGATGTTTTGGAGGAGGACCACACGACCGGACGTCGCACGTTCCGTTTCGTCAAGGGTCCGATCTTCGCCAACATGGTGCTGGCTGACGAGATCAACCGTACACCGCCCAAAACCCAGGCGGCGCTACTGGAAGCGATGCAGGAGCACCGGGTTACAGTCGGCGGCGTGAACTACGCGCTGCCCGAGCCGTTTTTCGTGCTGGCTACGCAGAACCCGATTGAGCAGGAGGGGACCTATCCGCTGCCCGAAGCACAGCTCGACCGCTTCCTCTTCAACATCATTGTCGATTATCCGGCCAAGGAGGAGGAGAGCACGATCATCCGCCAAGTGACCGGACCGCAGAGCGCGACAGTGGATAAGGTCTTGGACGCCGCGCAGGTCTTGGAGATGCAGGAACTGGTGCGGCGTGTGCCGGTGGCGGAACACGTCATCGATTTCGCGCGCGATCTGGCGCGCGCCACCCGTCCCGCCCAGCCCGAGGCACCGGATTTCGTGCGCGAGATGGTCGCCTGGGGCGCGGGTCCGCGTGCGGGCATCAGCCTGATCACGGCGGCCAAGACGCGCGCGGCGATCCACGGACGCACCCACGCCACCACGGTGGATGTCGCGGCGGTGGCCTATCCGGTGTTGCGTCACCGCGTGCTCACCACCTTCAATGCCGAAGCGGCCGGCATCAAGAGCGAGACGATCATCGCCCGGTTGCTGGAGCGCCTACGCCCCTCTGAAGATCTGGACGTGTAAGCCACCGCGCCCGTGCGCAACGGACCGCGCGCGGCGCACCCCGTCTGCCGACGCCTCCTTACAATGAGCACACCTTCCTACATGCGATTTTTGCCACCCGAGACGCTGGCCAAGCTCGGCCGCTGCGAACTGTCGGCGCGCGGTGTGGTCGAGGGGTTCATCTCCGGCAGGCACAAGAGCCCCTTCAAAGGCTTCTCGGTCGAGTTTGCCGAACACCGGCAATACACGCCCGGTGACGATCTGCGCAATCTGGATTGGCGCGTGCTCGCCCGCAAGGACCGTTACTTCATCAAGCAGTACATCGACGAGACCAACATGCGCGTCACGCTACTATTGGACGCCTCGGGTTCGATGGCTTACGCTGGCGATGAGGCCGCGCCGCGCGATGGCCGGCCGCTCTCGAAACTCGCCTACGCGCAGTACATTGCGGCGATGCTCGGCTACCTGCTGGTCAACCAGCAGGACGCCGCCGGGCTCGTCACCTTCGACACCGCGCTGCGCACCTACCTGCCGGCCCGTGCGCGGGCCAGCCAAGTGCGCAGCATCCTTGAAACGCTGGATCAGACCGAACCGGGCGGCGAGACCGCCTTGGCAAAGATTTTTCACGACATCGCGGAACGCATTCCGCGTCGCGGCATGGTGGTGATCCTCAGCGACCTGTACGACGATCCCGCCGCGCTCATTCAGGCGCTGCACCACTTCCGTTACCGCCGCCACGAGGTGTTGCTCTTTCACATCGTCGCCGAAGAGGAGCTGACCTTTCCCTTTGAGTCGTACACCAAATTCCAAGACTTGGAGTGCGCCGACAACCGTCTGCCGATCGATCCGCGCACCATCCGCGCGACCTACCTGACACGCATGCGCGCGTTCCTAGATGAGATCGAAGCGGCATGCGGCCGCCTCAAGATTGATTACGTGCGCATGAACACGCGCGTGCCGTACGATCAAGCGTTAGCGGAATACCTGTCATTGAGGAACTAGAACCTTACACCGCATCATGCTGTTTCTCCATCCATATTTGCTGCTGGGACTGACCGGGATCGCGATCCCGGTGATCATCCATTTGTTCAACCGGCGCAATGCACGGGAGATCAAATGGGGCGCGATGCGCTTCTTGATGGACAGCCTGATGAGCCGCCGCCGCAGTTTGTTGTTGGAAGAGATGTTGTTGCTGGCCGCGCGTTGCCTGATTGTCGGTTGCGCGGTGTTGGCCATGGCGCGTCCGTTCGTGCCAGCCGGCTCCTCTTTCCCCTGGTGGCTCGTGCTGCCGCTGGGGCTGCTGGGCATCGTCTTCTTCGGCATGAGTTTCGCACTGGGCCGTTACCGCCGCTGGCAAGTGCTGGCGTGGCTGGCGTGCCTACTCTGTTTGGGGTTGAGCGCCGCAGCGATCCTGTTGGAAAAACATCTCAGCCTTGGCCGCTTCACCGGTGGCGCCGCGCGTGACGTAGCGTTGGTCATCGACGGCTCTTCATCCATGACGCTGGAGGTGAACGGCGAGAGCAACTTCAACCGCGCACTGAAAGAGGCCGCGCGTTTGGTCGAGGAAGCGCCGCGCGGCGTGGCGTTCAGCGTGATCGTGGCTGGCGCGGTGCCGGACCCGCTCGTGCCCGCACCGGTCACCGACCGCAAGTACGTGCAGGCCGCGCTGGAACAGGCGATTCCGGTTCACGGTGTGTTGCGCGCGCCCGACGCACTTGCCGCCGCAGCCGCATCGCTGGCACAGGGCAACCAAGCCACCAAGCAGATCATCCTGATTGGCGACGGCCAGTCCGTAGGATGGCAGACCGACGACCTCGAAAGCTGGCGGTTTCTGGACGAGGCCTTCGCGCATCTGCCCGCCAAGCCACGTATCTTCGTGCGCGTGCTGGACCTGCCGCAAGGCATCCGCAACCTGACCCTCAAAGACGTCGCCTTTTCGCGACCGGTAGTCGGCACGGACCGCGATGTACGCATCGATGTAACGCTGGCCAATACCGGCCGCGAGGCGGTCACCCCCGCCCGCGTCGTGTTGCGCGCGGGTGATTCTGAGAAGGTCGATCGCTCGGTGGGACAGATGGAGCCGGACAGCGAGCGCGTGGTCTCCTTCATGCACCGGTTCGACACGCCCGGCGCACAGGTCGTCGAGGCGCAGGTCGTTGCGGAGGACGAACTCGCCTCGGACGATATCATGCGCCGCGTGATTCAGGTCATGCGCACGCTCAAGGTGCTGGTGGTGGATGACGGCCGCGCTGTGCGACTGTTTGACCGTGCCGGCGGGTATGTGGCGCTGGGGCTGATGCCCTCGACCAAGGAGTTGCTGCGCGACGAGTCAAAACGCGGCACGGCTCCTGAACGTGCGCGTTTTCTGATGGAGCCGGAGTTGACGGCGGTGAGCGGGCTGGGGCTTAAGCGTACGCTCACCGGATACGCAGTAGCGGTGCTGGCCGATGTGCCGTCGCTACCCGCCGAGCAGGCCGCGCAACTCGCCGACTTCGTGCGTCGCGGCGGCAGCCTGCTGTTGATCCATGGTGCGCGTGCCGATCCGGCGTTTTTCAACAACTGGCAGAGCGAGGGCGAGCCGGTCGCGCCGCTGGCGCTCGGTGCGTGTGTGACCGTGCCCGCCACCAACGCGCAGGCCGCCGTCAGGATTGCGCCCGACACCTTCCGCCATCCCGCGCTGGCGCTTTTCCGCGAATCCGGCGACTTGGCCGATGCCGTGATCGAGTGCTACCGCCAAGCGCTGGAAAGTAACGAGGTGGCCGGAGTAGTCGGCCGTCTGCAAAATGGTAACGCCTTTCTGGCGGAGCGTGCGCTCGGCAGAGGGCGCGTGGCACAGCTCTTCGTGCCGCTGGACCGCACGGCCGGCAATCTGGTGGTGCGCCACTCTTTCTTGCCGCTGATCCAAGAACTCACCGCCTACCTCGCGCAACCGGTGGTCGCCACGCTGAACATTCCGCCCTCGCGCGGCGCGGTGGTGCAGCTCTCTTCACCTGCGTTGACGCATCTCAGCGGCAACGGACTCTACGCCGAATATTTCAGAAAAAATGACCCGAAGAAAATCCTGCTCACGCGCGTAGACCCGACACTGGACTTCTCGTGGGGTACGCATGCGCCGGCCGAGGGGCTACCCGCCGACCACTTCTCGGTGCGCTGGAGCGGTTCGTTCGTGCCGCGCCAGAGCGGGACATACACCTTCACGGTGCGGGCGGACGATCGCATCAACCTCAAAATCGGCGCGTACAAGGTGAGCACCGCCTCGTTCGACCAGCAACAAGAACTACGCGGCACCTTCACGGCGGGAGAACGGTATCCGCTCACAGCGTTGCTCACGGAAGACCAAGGCGAGGCTGGGGTTTGGGTTGACATGGAAGGACCGGGCTTTCCCCGCGCACGCCTGCCGGGTGACTGGCTGATACCGGTGCGCGGCGCGGTTGATTCATGGGCGGAGGCGGTGGATACGCAGGTGCGGGCGCCAGGCGGACGTACCCTGTACGCCAAAATCCGCAGCGGCGAGGAGGGACTCGCGCTGCGCACCGACAGCCCGCTGATGCAGGGCCTCTACGAGGTGGCAGTGCCGACGGCCGCAGCCGGTTGGCTGGGGCATCTTGCCAGTACCAACGACACGTTCCCGATTTGTGTGACTGAAAACCCCGCCGAGAGCCGCCTCGACGCGCTGACCCCGGATGAACAGGCGATCATCCTGCGTCAGGCTGATATCACCGTGGCGCGCTCGTTCGATGACTTGCGGAGTGCGCTGCGCGGCAAAACCTTCGGACGTGAGTTGTGGCGTATCCCGGCATTCGTACTGTTCGTCCTCCTGCTTCTGGAGGCGTTTCTGACACGCTGGATCTGCATCCAGCGCAAGACCGGCGAGGAGGTGGGCGGAGCAGAGCACGCCCCGCAAAAAAGTTAACGATGAATGATGTGCGCATAGATCTGTTGCCGCCAGAAATCGCCACGTGGTTGGTGGCGCTGATGATGGTGATCGCGATTGCGATCAGCTTCGGCGTACGGACGCTGACCGAACGTTTCCGCGCGCGGTTGCCGCGTCTGGCGGTGATTCTGCCGCGCGCGTTCGCGGCGGTGGCGGCGGCGTGGTTCCTGTTGCAGCTTATCGGCCGCGTGGCGACGTACGCCTGTCCGTGGCCGCTGTGGGTCGCCGCCCTGATGCTGGGGCTCGGCGTCGAGTGCGTGCTGGCCTGCTTCCGCCGCGAACGCCAGGCACTGTCGCCACGGCTGGGCAAGCTGATCCCGCTGCTGCGCACCACGGCAGTGGCGGTAACGGCGTTGATCCTGATGCAGCCAGTGCTGGTGCGCTCGACCGACAAACGAATCACGCGCCGCGTCGCCGTGCTGGTAGACGGGTCGGCCTCGATGCGGTTCACGGACCGGCAGTGGACACCGCTTGAGCGGTTGCAATGGGCGGCCCATGTTGGCGCACTCGGAGCGGAACAACAGGCCGCGCTGACCAACGCAGCGACGGATGCGGGAGCGCTTTGGGACTCCCTGCCCGAGACGGCGCGTGCGGAGGTAAACGTATTTTGCGAAACCACGCGCGTCGCGCTGGCGTGCGCGATGTTGACGCAGCCGGTCGCAGCCGGAGTGCCGTTCCTGGAGACGCTGGGCAACCGTTACGATCTGAGCCTCTTTACTGTCGGGCGTGGACTCTCCTGGGCGACCGAAGCCGACCTGCACGCCGGTCTGGCCCCGACTGGCACGCTGTCATTTGCGGAGCGTCACTTCCAAGGCGCGACCGACCTCACAGCCGCGCTGGAAGGCGTCCTCAAGGAGATTCCTTCTGAACACTTGGCGGGCGTGTTGCTAATAAGCGACGGCCTGCACAACGCCGACACCTCGGTGTTGCCGGTGACACGGCGCTTCGGCGCGCAGGGCGCACCCATTTGCGGCGTCATGGTCGGCGGCACGCGGTTGCCGTTTGATGTGGCACTGGCCGATGTGGCCGCGCCGGAATCGGTGTTCCTCGGAGATCGCGTGCGGATGGTCGCGTCGGTGCGGGCGACCGGTGCGTCGGGCCGCACGATCAAGGTCGCGCTGCTGTGCGAAACCAACGTGGTCGAAGAGCAGGAGTGGAAGATTACGTCGGACGATTGGCAACGCGAGATCCGGTTGGCGCATGAGCCGACGACCAACGGCGTAGTGTGCTATACAGTACGAGCCGAAACGCTCGAAGGAGAATTGTTTGACGACAACAACGTCTGGCGCGCCGACGTGGCGGTCAGCGATGACCGCATCAATGTGCTGTTGGTGGATCACGCGCCGCGCTGGGAGTTCCGTTATTTGCGCAATCTCTTTTTCGGGCGCGACAAATCGGTGCATCTCCAGTCTTGGCTGGTTCAGCCCGATCAAGTGTCCGGCGGGGCGACGGTCGAGTTGCCGCCGGCTTCGGCGGGGCGCAAGTTCGGCGACGCCGAGTCGGGGGGCTGGCCGAAGGGGCGCGAGGAGTGGCGCGCGTTTGACGTGATCATTCTGGGCGACCTGAACCCGCAGACGCTGACGCCGCAGGTGCAGGAGGAGATCCGCGCTTGTGTGGCCGACCGTGGCGCGTTGCTGGTGCTGATCGGTGGACCGCGGGCCATGCCGCACGCCTTCGCGCCGGATTCGCCGCTCGCTGCGCTCGCACCGTTCACAGTGCGCGAGCGGGCCGATTACTGGCAGGGGCCCGAAGCGACGTTCCGATTGCAGCTCACGCCGACCGGACAGAGACACCCGGTGATGGTGCAGTCCGGCAGTCTCTCCGAAAATGAAGAGGTGTGGGCCGCACTGCCGCCGTTTGACTGGCGGCTGCCCGTGACGGCGAAGCAGGGCGCCGAAGTTCTGGCCGTGGCACTGCCCGAGGACGGCGAGCGCGAACAGGTCCTAACCGATGTACGTCAAGCGGCCGAACATTTGGAAGCCGTCATGCAGCATCGCGCGCGCCATGCCGTGATCGTGTCGCAACGGGTGGGACGCGGCAAAGTGTTGGGGCTGGCGTTTGACCGCACTTGGCGTCTGCGATATCGTACGGGCGACACGCGCCATCATCGCTTTTGGGGGCAGGTCATGCGTTGGGGATTGGGTGAACGTCTGCGTGCCGGAAGCGAGCGTTTCCGCGCCGGAACCGACCGTCTGGTGTACGGCCCCGATGATCCGGTAATCGTGATGGCGCGCGTGCTGAATGAAGATTTTTCGGGAGTCGCCGACGCGCGACTCGAAGCGGTGTTGCGCAATGCCGATGGGAACGAAATCACACGCACGGCTCTGACGCCGCGCGCTGACTCACACGGTTTTTACGAGGCCACGCTGCCGCCGCAAACGCAGCCCGGCGCGATCGACCTTGAGGTGGTGCGACTGGATACGGTCGCGCCCGAGCGAATCGAAACCGCTATTCTGGTGACGGCCTCGCGGCGTCCCATCGAAATGGGCACGGTGCGTCCATCGCGCGATACGTTAGAGGCGCTGGCGAAAGGCACCGGTGGCCGTGTGGTGACGCCCGACCGGCTGACGGAATTGACCGAGGCCTTCGGCGAAGGTCGGGGCACGGTACAGGAGCGACGTGAGATCGCACTCTGGAACCATCCGCTGGTGCTGCTCCTGTTGGCACTGCTGCTGACGACCGAATGGCTACTGCGCAAACGCGGGGGGTTGGCTTAGTGGGATGTGGTTGACCTTGACGAAAAATGAAACGGATGGCATAACATAAATTGTTCTAACAATTTTAGAGAAAGGATATGCTTATGTTACCTCGTACACAGGAACTTAGAAATTGGACCTCGGAGAAAAAATGCCGCAAGGTGGTGGATAACCTGACCAAGAAACATTTCACTGCGGTGTATTGTGCCACTGCCAAGGAGGCCGCTGACTACATCATGAAAGAGGCCGCGTCAGCGCAGAGCATCGGCTTCGGCGGGTCGCTCTCGGTGGCCGACCTCCAGATCACCGCACGTCTGGCTGAACAGGGCAAGGAGATCCTGAACCACGGTGCCCCGGATCTGACACCCGAGCAGCGGGTGGCGTTCATGAAGCGGCAGCAGACCTGCGATCTCTTTTTGAGCGGCACAAACGCTGTGACGCTGGATGGATGCCTGGTCAATATCGACGGTCACGGCAACCGCGTCGCGGCCATGATCTACGGCCCCACGAAGGTGATCGTGGTGGCGGGTCGCAACAAGATCGTTGAAGGCGATATCGCGGACGCCATCCGTCGCATCAAGGACAAGGCCGCGCCGCCCAACGCCATGCGGCTGGAGCGGGAGACGCCGTGCGCGGCAACCGGTTTCTGCAACGACTGCGACGCGCCGCACCGCATCTGTCATGTCACGACGATCATCGACAGCAAGCCGGGTGCCACCGACCTCCATGTGCTGGTCGTCAACGAAGACATGGGACTGTAAGTAGCCGACTACCGGACAAGGATCACCGTTCCCCTGCCGGAAGGCACCACATACACCGCGTTGCCATCGGCCACAAGCCGCATTTGGCGACCGGTGTCGTCGGCGATCACGGTCCATGCCCCCGCAGTGAACCCGCTCAGTGACGCGCCATCCACAGCTTCGGCCAGCAGGGCCGGCTCGTCCGGCAGCGCGGCCGCACCCGTGATCGTTACAGTCCCGCCGCCCATGAAAGTGAGTCCGCCCGCCGTGCGCAACGGTACAACACTGCCCGCACCAACGGCCACATGCCAGGTCGCGCTATCGTTGACCGTCAGCGGGCCGGCCAGTGACAGCTCGGCCGTCGGGTTTTCGGAAGACACCTGCCTGATGCCATTCACCGTCAGTGTGCCGTCCGACACCGCGCCGACGCCGCCGAACGTACCCAACTCGTATTCGCCGCCGCCCAACAGTAGCTCGGTGCCCTCTCGTAACGTCAGGGTCATGAGCGCAGCCGAGGCTCCTCCGGTACCGGTGCCGCTGCCATCGCCCGATGCCAGCCCCCACTTGGTCGCCAGATAGGTTCCGACCTGCAGCACCTCAATGTCCGTCAACACGTCATCATAGATCAGCAATTCGGCGAGCTTCTGCCCACCGCTACGATTCACCCCGTCAGCGTGTCCGTCCGGCAGCACGCGCATATCTTTGGCCAAACCGTCGATCTTCAGTCCCGCCGTCGTGCGCATAGCAATCACTTGGTAGCCGCCGTTGAGCGGCGTCGAGGTACCGGTGCCGACAGACACGCCGTTGGTGAAGGTCTCGCCAAGCCTCACTGCGTCATCACTCCATTGGGCATTCCAAATCATACAATCGCACGTGACATTAGCCTCATCCATCGCCGGCGTGCCCGGCGCCGGTCCGCGAATCAGATTGTGCGCACTGCTGCCCATCAACAGGCCACCGCCCTGTTGCGACCCCAGTACCCAGAAGATCGTGCGCGCATTCTCCACCGGCGTGATTTGCAACCATTGGCCACTGCGCCAAGCACCGAAATCGAGTACCGCACGACCGTTAAGCGCCGCCGGTTCCAGTGTCGGCGGCAACGCCGTGCGATAGCCCGATGCCTTGTTGTTGGGCACGAACGGATTGAGGAACGCATACGGGTAATTGGTCACGGCCGGATCGGTATCGCGCGCATCACGCCAGCCGATAACCGCGTTCGGCGAGCCAGGCTGAAACACCAGCGACGGCCCGCGGCTGGCGTCCGCCCAGAAAGCGAGGTTGCGCTCGACCTTGGTACAGCCGGCCAGTGACACGCGCCCCTCGATAACGTCCAGCCATCCCGCGAAATCCTGAAACTGAAACAGACTCAGTGCCGCCGCGCCGGTCTTGGCCAGCAGGCCGGTCCCGCTCAGGCTGCCGACATTCAGCTCGCGAACACCGACCTGAAGCGTTCCGGCCAGCGGCGGCTCGTCCTCCGCCGGCACCGTGAGCGCTCCCAGCGTCGCAGGGATATCGCGCGTGAAAGGACGCTGCCACTTGCTCATCAAATACGCCTCGACCTGGGCCATCTCGGCCTCGCTCAACGCATTGGTGTAGACAATCACCTCGCCCAGCCGCTGGCCGCCGCTGCGTTCCGTGAGCCAGCGGTCGCGTGCGAACTGTCCAGCCAAAACATTGCCTGTCGTGCGCAGCGCCACCACCTGATAGCCGCCGGAAAGACCGGCCTGCGTGTTGTCCACAGGAACGCCGTCGATGCGGGTCGGACAGCCTTTCACCGATCCATGCGCATACTGCCAGAAGAGCGGCGTGGCGGCGCTGGCGACCGGACCGCGCGCAAAGTGATTGTCGCCGGTGGCATCCTCGTTCTGCGTGCCGCCGAGCAGCACCCCGCCGCCCTGCTGCGAGCCGATCACCCAGAATACCGTGCGCACGTTATTGAGCGTGCGCGACCACTGCAAGCCCTTGTCGACCGTCGGCGTGTTGGTGGCGCCGAAATCCACCACGGCGAGCGCACCGATCTCGTTGGGCAGCAACACCGGCGCATGCGCCCAGCGCTGCGTCGCCACAATATAGTCACCCGCCCCGTCCCAGCGCGCGTCGCGCCAATAGACACGGCCTGCGGCATCCGTGCCGAAGCTGCCGGCCACATTGCGTCAACCCAGAACGCGGCGCCCGGCACCGGATTGGTGGTGGCCGCATGCGCCGTGAGCTGCGCCGCCAGCCCGTCCGCCGTGAACGCGCCCTCGGCCAGCGCCAGCGTGCCGCTGAACAGCTCCGGCGCTTCGACCGACATCGTGCCGGCCCCGAGTTTGGCCAAGGTGCCGCTGCCGGTGATCCGGCCGAACGGCACCGTCACATTGGCGTGGGGAATCTCCACGCCGCCCTCGCCGCTCACCGTGAGGCGGGCCGCGCGCGCACGCGTACCGCCCGCTCCGCCCAGCCACTTGCGCATGAGATAGATTTCGACCGTCTGCCGCTCCTCCTCGGTCAGGACGCGGTCGTAGATCAGCACTTCGGCTAGCCGCTGGCCGCCGCTGCGACCCGTGCCGTCCGCCTGCCCGCCGGTCAAGGTCGTGCGCATGTCTTTGGCCAGCCCGTTGACCGTCACACCGCCGGTGGTGAGCGCCGTCACGAGCTGATAACCGCCGTTCAAGCCGGTGGTGTTGGGATTGACAGCAACCCCGTTGACCCACGCTTGGCTCATCCTGAACTCGGCCGCGATCCATGTGTCCGAGCCGAAGATCGGATGCGAGGCCAGCAAGGTCCCGTCGATCTGCCCGCCGCCGCGCGCCGCGGACTTGTCGGGCGAGCCGATCAGCAGGCCGCCGCTGTTCTGCGAGCCGATCACCCAGAAGAAGGTGCGGGCGTTCGCCACCGGGACGAACTCCAGCCACTGGCCGCTGCGATAAACACCGAAATCCAAAGCCGGCAGCCCCTCCACAGCGCCCGGCAGCACGACCGGCGGCAAGGCGGTCTTATATCCGGGATCTTTCAGGTTCGGCGAGAACTCATTAAGCCAGGCATAAGGATGGCCCGAACCGACCGAGCCGTCGCGCACGTCATTCCAGCGGATCACCTGATCGACCGTTCCCTCTTTGAACACCAGCGTCTGCGCGGCCGACGCATCGAGCCACAGCGCCGGATCGACGGCAGGACCCAGTTCCTCCAGCAGCACGCCGTTCTCCAACACGATCGAACCGGTGTGGTCGGTCACCGATCTGACCGAGAGCCGGCCGCCGCCGCGCACGATCAGGTCGCCGGCCCCGGCCAGCCGCTCCAACGTATGAGTCATGCCGCCGGCGATCTCGAGCACCACCGCGCCGCCGCTCAGGGTCAGGCCGTCCGGCGCATTCAGCGCGGCGCTTTCAATGATCAGCTCGCCGCTGCCCTGCTTGTCAAGGGTGCCGTCCACCGTTAAGCCGCCGGCCAAACGCAGGCTCCCGCCGTCGACATAGAAACCGCCCCCCGCCAGGGACACCGCCTGCTGCAGAGTCAGAGCGGCACCCGGCGTGGTGCGAAGCAGGCCACCGTTGAGCGCAACCGCGTTGCCGGCCGATCCCAAAGCGCTTTCGCTGCCGACCAGCAAGGTGCCGCCATCCACCGCGACGCTGCCGGCGAACGTGTTGTTGCCGGTGAGCGCTGCTGTGCCGCCCTCCAGCTTGACCAGCGCACCGCTGCCCGCGATCACGCCCGCATGGGTCACACTCCCCAGCCCTGAAAAAGTCAAGGTGCCGCCATTCAGCGTGACGGCGTGAGTGACGGTATACGTGTTCAGCGGCGAATCAAAGACGGTATTGTCCGCGACAGCCTGCGTGTCGTAGATCAACGTTTCGCCGGCCCCGAGCGTAATGCCGCCGTCGAAGCTCGCCAGATTCGCGGCCACCACCCGCAGCGCGCTGCCCGCGTCGAGGAACGTCTGCAAGCCCGCCAGCGCGTCGCCTTCCAGCACGGCCTCCGTCCCCGGCGCCACCGCCCATGTGCCGGACGCCGGCAGACGTCGGAGCCAGACCGAATCGCGGAACAAGATGGTTTCACCTTCCGGCACCGTCACCGCGGCGTCGAACAATGCGGGCACGGCGCCGTCCGAACCGACCGCGACCGACGTGTTGACCGCCAGCGCGGCATCCGTCAGATTGTCGTCCGACGCAATCACGCCGCCGAGCACCGCGAAAACGGGGAGCGGCGTACGGCCGGAGAGAGTGACCGTGCCGCCGCCGGGGCCGACGCAGATCGCGCCGCTGTTGGTTGAGAAGGCACGCTCCGCCGCCGTCTCTTCATAGAGTGCCAGCGCGCTGCCGTCGAGCAGCAGCGACGCGCCGCCCAGCGCCTGCCGATTCGTCACGGTGAGCGTCGCACCCTCGGGAATCGCCACCGTGCCCGCGCCCGCGCCGTCGGCCATCTGCACCTCGAACGCACCGCCACACCAGACCACGCGCGTGCCGAACGCCAGCGCGCCGCGCAGCGCCAGCGCGTCGGCATAGAGCGCACCGTCGGTCGGCACGCGATTGGTGACAATCCCACCTGCGGTCACGACCAGTTCGGTCACCCGGTTGCTGGTGCCAGCCAGATCGACCACACCGCGCCAGGCACCGTCCACCGTGAGTCCGCCTTTGCCGACGCCGTAGGGCAGCACGCCGTCGGCTGCAAGCTGCAAGTAGGCCAAATTGTACGGTGCGCCACTGATGTGATATCCGGGGCCGTTGGTGCCCACGACCGTACCGCCGGCATAGTCGTTGGTTGGATTGGACAACAGGAAGCGCCCGTTGTTCTGGCTCAGGAAAAGCGCGCCGGGGCCGGTGATGGGGCTGGCGAAGGTCAGGGTCCGGCTCTCGTGCCAGCCGATCGCGAAGGAACCGCCGCGTTCCAACAGCGTGATGCCCAGCGTCGGCGGAAAGACCGGCGACGAGTCATTGTTCTTGATCGCGCCGCCGTTCATGATCAACGCATCCGACCGGTAGACCGCAGGTTCAGCGACCAGCGAGGTGCCGGTCTTGATCTCCAGACGATCCTGCTCCACCAGCCATGAACCGTTGAAGGGGCTCGCGGTATTGGTGAAGTTCAGATACCCGGCGCCGGTCTTGCGCAAAACGCCTGCGCCGGGGCCGATCAGACTGCGGAGATCCACATGGTTCCGCTCAACATGCACCGTGTTGGTCGTGCCAACATCGGCCGCAAGCGTAATCGGATACCCAGACTGAAGCACCCAGGTCACATTGCTACTGAAACTGAGCCCACCGAGCACCAGCCCCGGCACATCGTTGCTCACCGATAGCGAGACCCCGACGTCACCCTTGAAGACTGCACTTCCACCATTACCCGGCACAACCCCATTCTCCCAGTTTGCGGGATTCGACCACTGCGGAGTAACACCCAGCCAAACACCATCCGTCTGGGCCCATGCCCCAAAGACACCCAGAACCACCGCAAAGGCAATTCGCTGAAAAAGTCGGCTTGTCAGTCTCATGTTAACCTCTCCCTTTTTCTCGTGTGCACACCCAACCACGCCGGACAACACTACCCAAAATTGACCGCCACCAAAAGACGCAAACGTAATTGCCCTGTTATACGCAACCACAACTTACGGCTGACCGCCTCGCAGCGTCAGCACGAGGCTCGGGTCCAACGGATAGCGCCCGAAGCGCTCGCCGTACACCGCGAGTCCTGACGCCAGTGCTTCGTCCGCCTCAATCCGTACGGTCAGGTGTCCCTCTTTTGCCGCCTGCGCCAACAGCGCTTGCGGGATCGCCACGGAGACCAGATAGCCGTAGGAGCCAGCCTCCGAAAGTGTCCCGTCCTGCTTCTGCGCCTGCCACGAAAGAATCCCGCGGTGGTCGGCTGGATCATCCGGCAGATCGACAAACCCGACCACGCGACCGCCTGCGCTCACGCGGACCGCGCCCGCATAGCGATATGTGTCGGTCATCGGATACGAGTTGGGGTTGCGGCTCGGGTCGTGCGTGCCCAAACCGCGCATGTAGTCGCCATCCATGTTGGCGGCACCCGCTGTATCCTTGCCATTCAGACGCTTGGCCGAGAGTTCCGCCATAAACACCGCACTGCTCACACCTTCGGCGCGCAGACCCGCAGGCCATGGCAACCGGTACTCGAAAAAGCCTTTGCCCGCGCCGTTGACCTTAAGTCCGTCAAACACATCCCACTGCTTCATCGACCATGCTGACGCTGTGAACGCCTTGGGCGCGACGCGCACCACCTGCACCGTCGCGCCATCGCGCATGAGGCGCGCCTGACGTGGTTGCTCGCCGTCGCGCACCGCGAAGGTGGTGAAGTTGCGCACCAAGACATGGCCGGTCACATCTTCCAGCCAAACTGCCACGACGCACACCGACGGCTCCGCAGGCAGGGTGACTTCCAGCGGATCCAGCGGACCGCACTGCCACGCCTTCACCGTCATGTCGCGCGCAGACCCGATCGGCACCACACGCTCGACACCGAACGCGTCCCAACTCCGCAACGAAGCGCGCAAGACCAAGCGCTGTCCGGCAGCAAAGCGGTCGGTCAAGGCCGAGAGATACAGCGGCACCGACACCTTGGCGCCGGGGCGCTCCTCGCGGCACAACTCTTTGCCGACGGCCACATAGAGATCGCCATGCCAGTCGCGCAACGTCATGCCCGGGACGAGTTCCTCGATGCCCGTGAGTTTTTCGGAACGGTCGAACTTCCAATAGCCGTTCCACTCATTGATCACGTCGTGGTGTTCGGTGTAGAGCCAACCGCAACACTGCGGGTGCCGACGGAAGGCATCCATCATCAGGTGGTAGTCCCAACTCCAATCCACATCGCCAGTGCTGTCTTTGTAGCCCCACACATTGCCGCACTCACTGTTCAGCAACGGCTCGCGCCCCTGCTTGCGACCGCCGATATAGTTCCATGTCGAGCCGGGGAAGGTGTTTTTGCAGACATCCTGCAACTCCTGTTCCCACTTGTATCCCGGACGGTAGGCGTGCCAACTGTTGATGTCGGTCACCACGTGATCATGATTGCAGGGCGAGTTGTCCTCCACCAAGCGGGACGGGTCCAGCGCTTTCGCGAGCTTGACCATCGAAGCGACCCACTCTTGCGTTTCAGGCAGGTAGACCGGCTTGCCCTCCTTGTTTTTGGTGCGGAGTCCCCAAGTCTCATTGAAGACCACCCAACTGAAGACACAGGGATGGTTCATATCGCGCTCGATCATACCGCGCAGCGCGACTTCGGTCTCGGCGCGCATGGGCGCATCGGGCTCGCCCCAACTGTTCGGCACGTCAGCCATGATCAGCATACCTAGACGGTCAGCCCAGTAGAGCTTACGCGGCACCTCGACCTTGATGTGGATCCGCTGCCCGTTCAGCCCGATCGACCGGCTGCGCAGAATCTCGTCGCGCATGAAGGCGTCGGTCGGGAAAGTGTAATACCCGTCCGGGTGGTAACTCTGATCCAGCGCGAGCTTGAGATAAAGCGGCTTGTTGTTGAGCGCAATGTAAGGATGCCCTAGCCCCGGCAGATCCACCACGCTGATTTTGCGCATGCCGAAGTAGGTGGCGACCGTGTCGGTCTGGCCGCCGCACGCAAGCGTGGCGGTCACCTCATACAGGTAAGGGTCTTCCAGCGACCACAGCCGCGCGTCGGCGAGCGGCACATCCAGCTCGAACGCCTGCTGCCCTTGCGGGATCTCAGCTACAGCAGGCGCGGCGCGATCGCCGGCCTTGAAGGCGAGCGTGAAACGCGCCGCCGTCGGTGCCGGTGCGCTGAGACGGCCCTTGACCCGGACACGACCAGCGTCGATGTCCGGCACGAAGTGCACGCGCTCCAGCGCCGTGGCCGGACGCGCCTCAAGATAGGCGGTCTGCCACACGCCGCGCACGTTGCCGTAACCCTGCTTGCCCGTGAGCCTGAAGCCGTGCGGCGTGTCGTCGACGCGCAACACGAGCGTCTGCTCCGCGCCCCACTTCACATGGTCGGTCAAGTCAAAGGCGAAGGGCGTATAACCCCCCTGATACACGCCGACCTGCTGGCCGTCGAGCCAGCCGGTCGTGTGCCAGTCGCTCGCGCCGACGACGAGAAAGACACGCTGGCCGCGCCATGCTTCGGGCACCTTCAGCGTACGCCGGTACCAGCCGATATCGGCCTCGTTCTTGACGCCCGACAGCGCCGATCCCCAGCCGAACGGCACGGTAATCGTGAGCGGAAACGCCGTCTTGCCTTCGGCCCATCCCTCGCCGATGCCGACGTTCGCCTTGTCAAAACGGAACCCCCACGCTCCGTTAAGGTTTTGCCATGCGGAGCGCTGGAAATCCGGGCGCGGATGTTCCGGCAGCGGAATCTCCGCCGCCGCGCACACACTCCCCGCCCCCATCATGCCAGCCACCACGCATGCCGCCAGCCCCACCCGTACCGAGGTCTTTCCCATGTCGTCTTCCTTTCAGCGAAACTCAGATCGAAACCGGCGCTTCCCAGCCCTTGCGGTAAGTCCGGCGCAGCAGACGGTCCGCCGCCTCCGAATTCGTGATGCGCAACTGCCGGGCGTCCCACGCCAGCTCTGTATCCGGCACGCGGATCGCGACCGTGCCGAGCAGAATCGTCTCGGCCATGGGGCCGGTCTGCTGGAAGTGCGACTCGCACATCTCGACACCGAGCACGGCATCCAGGAAGTGGTGGTAGTGGTTGCGCGGCGGCATCTTCGGCTTGGGATGGCCGCCGAACTTGCCCTTCGGCAGCAGTACCGGCCCGGAGGTGTGCGGCAGCAGCATCGCGCCCTCGGTGCCGATCACCATGGCCGACTCGGCCGGATACTCGTTGAACCCCGCCTCGCGCGCCATAGCCTGCACATCCTCAGGCGGGAAGATCAGGCCGTCGAACCACTCCATCGTGTAGGGCTTGCCATCGCTGGCCTTGCACCCCGGGAAGGTCCAAGTGATGTGGTCACTCTGCGGCCACACGTCGGCACGCCGTGCACGGTCACCCTTCCAAGATGCCTGGACCTCCGCCTTGACGGTCAGGGGGGCGGTCGCGCCCAGATCCATGCCCTTCCACACCGCATCGAAAATGTGGCAACCGATGTCGCCGGACCAGCCGGTGCCGAAATCCTGCCACGCGCGCCACTTCGCCGGATGGTAGATTTTCGGGGCGTACTCGCGCTCAGGCGCCGTGCCCAGCCACAGGTCCCACGCCAGATGCTCGGGCGCAGACTCGCCCTTCGCAGGACGCGGCCCCAAGAGCCGGTAGTCGTCAATCGCACCAGGACGGTTGGAGCAGAGGATCACCCGCTTCACAGCACCGATGACACCTTCGCGCAACCAATGGACGCCAATGCGGTCGCCCGCACCCGAGGCGTGCTGCGTGCCGAGTTGCGTCACCACGCCCGTGCGCCGGGCCGCCTCCAAAAGTGCGCGGCATTCGGCCACATCGTGGCAAAGCGGTTTCTGGCAATAGACATGCTTGCCCGCCTGCATGGCAGACAGCGCGATCAGCGCGTGCATGTGATCAGGCACTGCGACGCTGACCGAATCAATACGGTCGCCCTCTTTCGCAAGCATCTCGCGCCAATCGGTGTAGCGGCGGGCGTCCGGCACCAACTCGGCGGCTCTGTTCAGATGGTTCTTGTCCACGTCGCAGATCGCCACGATCTCGGTACGTGCATGTGATTTATAGTTCGTCAGATCATGGTAGCCCATGCCGCCCACGCCGACGCAGGCGTGCGCGACCTTGCCGTTCGGCGAGATGCGACGCGGCTGCTGGCCAGTCGCATAGCCCGCCAAGGTGCCGACGGCCGTCGCCGCCGTGACTGAGAGAAAATGCCGCCGATTCATGTTTGTGCCCATCATTCTACCGTCCTCCTTGATCCAGCGCTCCGCGCCAGTTTTCCACTGACATTCATTTTCAACAGGATACGAAAGCTTATCATCCCCATTCGGGGGCGCTCCGTCAACCTTGATTTTGGGCTTTTCGCCAAACGCGGCACCCCAGACTTGCATAATGGACGGTCACTAGTCATAATGGAAGGCACCATTTTTTCACAAAAGGAGAGCATAATGCGTAAGAAAATTGTCGCGGGTAACTGGAAGATGAACAAGACGGCATCCGAAGCCGCCGCATTGATCGATGGAATCAAGAAAGAGGTCGCGGATGTCACGGAGGTTGATGTCGTGGTCTGCCCGCCCTTCACCAATTTGCAAGTTGCGGCCGCCGCTTGTGCGGGCTCGAACGTGAAACTCGGTGCGCAGAATGTGCACTGGGAAGCATCCGGCGCGTACACCGGCGAGATTTCAGCCGCGATGCTGAAGGATCTCGGCGTCGAGTACGTGATCATCGGCCACAGCGAGCGCCGCCAGTATTTCGGCGAGACCGACGAGACGGTCAACGCGCGCACTAAGGCCGCGCTGGCCGTAGGCCTGATTCCGATCGTCTGCGTAGGCGAGACGCTCGCCGAGCGTGACGCCGGCAACATGGAGGCCGTGGTGGTGCGTCAGGTCAAGGCCGGGCTGAACGACTTGGGCGACGACCTCGCCAAGGTCGTAATCGCTTACGAGCCCGTGTGGGCGATCGGTACTGGTCGCACCGCCACACCGGCGCAGGCGCAAGAGGTCCACGCCTTGATTCGCCTCACGTTGGCGGAAATCTCTGACGGCGACACGGCCAACGCGATCCGCATCCAGTACGGCGGCAGCATGAAGCCCGAAAACGCCAAAGAGCTGATGAGCCAGCCCGACATCGACGGCGGCCTGATCGGCGGTGCCGCGCTCAAAGCCGACTCATTCGCAGCGATTGTCAAGGCTGGGGAATAATCGGGACGGCGGTTATCGAAAGAATCGATAGATTCGAGTGAATCGAGTGAATCGATTATTTCGAATCTTTCGATTCGCTCGATTCCATCGACCCTCACCCGTTGTCCCCCCTTATCTCCCGCACGCCCCTGCACTCTGGATACCCCGTGCAGCCCCAAAACGCCTGTCCCGCGTTTTTGCCGCTTTTGGCCTTTCGTCGCGCCATGGGCTTGCCGCAGTCTGGGCATACTGGCGCACCCTGCTGTTGCGCCCGCGCCTCCACCCGAATGCCGGTCAACTTCTCGCGGAACCCACCCTCCTCTTTGAAGGTCTCACCCTGCGACTCCATCTGGCGATTGAGCATGTTGATCACCCGTGCGATCAGGATAAGTAGCGTGTTTGCCATCGTCACGTCATCGTCAGATTCGAGCCACGCCGAAAACTTCCGCTTCTGCGCCAGGATGTGTACGCAGGCGTCATGCACCACATCTTCACCGTAAGCCGTCTTATCCAGTCGCACCGCGTATACCGCTCGCGCCTCAGGCGTTTCCTTGCCCCACGGCACTATCTCCTGTTGCAGGAGCCAATTCAGGTAATCGCCCGCCAACTCCGCTAGACTCGACCGTGCCACATCGGTAAGGCGCATCTCGGTCTCTTTGGAGGTCGCCCGCCGCGCTGAGCCCTCAGCAATGTTGGCGCATCCCGAACGCGCGGCCTGCGTCATCTGATCGTACTGTCGTCCGCACGGATCGTTCGTGCGGTTCAGAAAGCGCTTGCAGAACCGCTGCGTCCCAAGTTGCACGACATTCGCCAATATCCACGAATCTAACCAGAAATACCCGCCTGTACCACCGAACATGCTCATAACCCACTCCTTTCGTTTTTCGATAGAATCGAGGGATTCGAGTGAATCGATTCCTTCGATTATTTCGATTCGCTCGATTCTTTCGACCCCGCCCTCACACTCACCCCCAGTTCCCTAAGCTGCTCCACAAAACCCGGGAATGATTCATTCAGGATCTCGGCGTGGTGCACCGTGACCGGCGCGGGCGCGGCCAGCCCGGCCAATGCGAGCGACATTGCCAAGCGGTGGTCGCCGTGCGCGTCGCACGCGCCGCCCGTCAGCGTTCCGCCCTTGATCGTGAAGCCGTCGCGGCGCTCGGCGACCTGCACTCCCAACGTCTTCAACTCGCCGCAGAGCACAGAAATGCGATCGGTCTCTTTGTAGCGCAGCTCCTCGGCGTCGTGCACCTCGGTCACGCCGGAGGCAAAACAGGCGGCCACCGCGAACACCGGGAACTCGTCGATCATCCGCACCACCGTATCCCCGCCCACGCGGACCGCCTGCAACGGTGCGGCCACCAATCGGATGTCTCCCACCGGCTCGCCCGCGACCACGCGCGGGTTCTCCACCGTGATCCGAGCACCCATCTCGCGCAGCACATCGAGAATCCCGGTGCGCGTGGGATTGACGCCGACATCGCAGACACAGATCTCAGACCCGGGAACCAGCGCCGCAGCGACCAGCAGAAACGCGGCGGACGAGATATCGCCCGGCAAGGTCATGCGCAGCGGCGTGAGCGGTTGCAGCAACGGCGCGACCGTGACCGCACGGCCTTCCACCCGAATATCGGCACCCATCGCGGCCAGCATGCGTTCGGTGTGGTCGCGTGACGGCCCCGGCTCGCGCAGGGTGCTTTCTCCGTCAGCGGCCAGTGCCGCCAAGATCAGGCAGGATTTGACCTGAGCACTGGCGACAGGCAATGTCTCATCAACCGCTGTCAGCGGGTGCGACGCCGCGCGCGCCGCCAGCGTCAGCGGTGCGCAACCATCACTGCTCGTGATCGGCACCCCCATGCGCAACAACGGCGCGGTGATACGATCCATCGGACGTCGGCGCAAGCCGGCCGAACCGTCGAGCGTGCAGGGGGTGCCGGCGGCGGCCAGCGCACCGGCGAGCAGACGGATCGTGGTCGCCGAATTACCGCAATCGAGCGGTGCGGCGGGCGGCGTGAAACCGCGCAGGCCGCGCCCCTGCACCGTCAGACGGGAATCATCGAGGTGCCAGACGATGCCGAGCGCATCAAGCGCGTTCAACATCGCATGCGTCACGCCGGACACCAGGAAGCGATCGATCACGCTTTCGCCTTCGGCGAGCGCGGCAAAGAGCGCGGCGCGGTGCGAGAGTGATTTATCGCCAGGCAGCAAGCACGTACCGCCCAGCGGAACATCGGCAGACAGAGTAAGATCGAACTGAGGTTGCATGTCAGCAGATTTTCCGCGATCACGCCGAGCTTTTCAATCCCAAATCCTAAATCCTAAGTGATAACTCCGCGCTCCGCGCACAGCGCGAAGCGCGGTTGCGCTCTGCGCATAAGGTTTGTTACCATTCGGCATGACTGCTAAACATGCCCCCGTACGGTTCTGCCTGGAAGTTTCACCGGCACCTTGCGTGCTTGTTCTGTTCGGTGCCACGGGTGACCTCGCGCGCCGGAAACTATTCCCCTCGCTGTTTCAGCTTCACACACGTGACCTGCTGCACGCCACTTCGCGTATTGTAGGTTGCGGTCGCACGCGCCACGATCAAGAATCTTTCCGCGCTCTGGTCGCCGAGGCCCTGCCGCCGTCGGCCTCCGCCGCCGAGCGTGACACGTTTCTAGCGCGTTTCAGCTATGTGCGGACCGACGAGACCGATCCCGACACCTTTGCGCATCTCGGGCAGCACCTCGCAGAACTGGATCGGATCGAGACTCCGGCTCCGTTCAATCATCTTTTCTATCTCGCCATCCCGCCCTCTACCTACCAGTCGATTTTCGCACGTCTCACCGCAGCGGGCTTGCTCGAAGAGTCGGGCCACAATTCGGCATGGCGTCATGTGCTGCTGGAGAAGCCGTTCGGGACAGACTCCGCCACGGCGGCGGAGTTGGACGCCTTCCTGCAGCAGCATGCGCGTGAAGAGCAGATTTTCAGGATCGACCACTATCTGGGGAAGGAAACGGTTCAAAACATCCTGATCATGCGCTTCGCAAACATCCTCTTGGAGCCGGTCTGGAACCACACCTATATCGACCATGTGCAGATCACGGTTGCGGAGGCGCTGGGCATCGAGCACCGCGCCGGTTTCTACGAGCAATCGGGATTGTTGCGCGACATGTTCCAGAACCACTTGCTGGAGATGCTCGCGTTGGTGGCGATGGAACCGCCCGCCGAGTATTCAGCCGATGCGATCCACCGCGAAAAGCTGGCGCTGATCCGCGCCATCCGTCCCTTCCCGTGTGACACGCTCGGAGATGTCATGGTGCGGGGGCAGTACGCAGCGGCAGACAACATGGCCGGATATCGCGAGGAGCCGGGGGTCGATCCGAGCTCCACGATTGAAACCTTTGCGGCCACCAAGCTGTGGATCGACACACCGCGCTGGCAGGGCGTGCCCTTTTATCTGCGCTCAGGCAAGCGTCTTACGAAAAGAACCAGCACCATCACCTTGGTCTTCAAGTGCTCACCGCATACCCTGTTCGGCACCTGCGAGCCCGACTCGCTGGTGCTCAACGTGCAACCGGATGAAGGCATGATCCTGAATTTGCAGGCCAAGCGCCCAGGACCCAAACTGTGCATGGGCGAATTGCCGCTCGCCTTCAAATACGCCGACCTCGGTGATGAATTGGACGCTCCTGACGCCTATGCGCGGTTGCTCTTGGACGCCATGCTGCACGACCACACGCTCTTCGTCCGCAATGAGACGATCGCGGCGGCCTGGCAACTCTTCACGCCGGTCCTTGAGACCTGGCGCGATCATCCAGACCGCTGCCCGTTGCATCCCTATGCCGCAGGTTCGGACGGTCCCGCGGCCGCCGCAGACCTTCTGGCCCGCGACGGTCGGGCGTGGCGTCCGGTTTAGCCTAACGCGGACAAAGCCCGCAACCCTCACCCCGTCCCTCTCTGTAATTTTAGCTAACAGATTTCAGATGGCTCACATCTGCGCACACCGCCTCCCTTGTCGCCGTGCCCCCCAGGGTCACATATTCGAATATGTGACCCTGGGGGTGGTTGTTTTTCTAACTCCCTCCCACCGGCGTGCTTGGAAGTTGCAAGTTGAGCGTTGCAAGTTGAGCGTTTTCCGCGCGTTGCGCGGAACATGGCGGCGTGAAACGCCGCCCGGTCAAGCAGACGCTTGACCCTCCCGGTGCTCTGCTCCGCGAGGAAACCTGAGGCCGCCCTTCCGCACAGCGGAAGGCGGCTCGTAGGAACACTCGCCCTCCAACCTTCGCGTCTTCGCGCCTTCGCGTGAAACAACCGAGCAGTGCTTTTACACTCATCATTGCGACCGCTGGGTGGTCGCAATAAGAGAAGTTGACCCGCGACCTACGACCCGCGACTTGCGGTCAGCACTGCCCTCAAAAAACCTCTGCGCTTCTGCGCCTCTGCGAGAGGAAACCAGAGTAGCGCAAATCTCAAATCCTTAGTGCCCTTAGTGCCTTCGTGTGGAAAACACCTTGGTCTTGGCTTGGCCGCCCTTCATCGGGAAGATGCCGGCCATCTCCGGCGCGATCGCGAAGATCACGAGGTTCTCCTTGAAGTTTTTCGCGAAGAAGGGGTAATCCCCGATGATCTTCGCCTTGACCGCCTCATCCGTGCACAACTCGGCGGTTCCCTTGTAGCGTAAATACGCGCTGCCGTCGGTCGCCGTACGTGCAATCTCGACTTTGGGGTTCTTTTGGATTTGCGCGTACATCTCCTTCTTTTTCGAGGTGACCAGCACCAGCTTGTTATCAATCACAAAGGTGTACTTGATCGGACGGACGCGCGCACCATCCTGCTCGCAGGTCGCGAGATAAAAGTGGCCGGCTTTTTCTAGGAAGCCCGCCACCTCCTGCAGAAACACATCCTGCTTATCAGCGCTCTCTTTGATCAACACGTAGCTCTTGATCTCCTCGCCCTTGCCGACCAATACGGCCAACGCCACTATCATCATCATCCATGCTCGTTTCATTTTCATCGATAACCTCCTTGTACTTACTAAACACTACCCTTCCAACTCGACTTTCTTCGCAATCGCCCGCGACACGAGAAAACGCGCTTCGCCAGCACCGATCACCAGTGAGCGCTCATGCTTGCGATTGCGGAACATCCGCACGCGGACTCCGGGATAGAGCCCCATTTCGGCGGACTTGCGGTCGTGGTTCACGCGGATGATTCCGCATTCGCCATCCTTAAGATCCATGAGACAGCGCCCGGTTGACGGCGTCGACTGGAGATTGTCGTCACGATGACTCATACGACTACCCGCTTTCCAACTGTTCGCATCAGACCATAACCGCACACCGCGGCGACGGCCACACCACCTATCCAGAGCGTCGCATGCAACGGCGCTTCCGCAAAAGTGGCAAGCTGATAGTACACCGTCGCCACCATCCACGCCAGCAGCGTCTGGTAGGTCACAGCAAAAAGCATCCAGCGCCAACCCGCCTCACGCGCCAACACGATCAACGCCGCCAGACACGGCGAATAGATCAGCACGAACAAGAGATAGGCGAAGGCGGCAGCGCGGGAATCGAAATGGTCGCGCAACGCATTGAGCAGGCCACCACAATGCACCGAGCACTCCTGCGGCCCCGCACATCCTTGCTGTTCCGCACACTCCGCTGCTACCACACCGCCACCGGACTTGTAGGCGGCGACCAGCCGTTTGGCGGCATCCTTAAGCGCTTGCCCCAGCACGAACGGGGCATCGCCATGCGCGTCTTCTTCATGCGCGTAAAGCACCTCCAGCGTTCCCACAATCGCCTCCTTGGCCATCAACCCTGCCAGCAGTCCGGCGGCGGCAGGCCAGTTTTCTTCCGACACACCCATCGGACGCAGCGTCACCGTCATGGCACGTGCGGCAGATGTACGCCATTCGTTGGCGCGTTCCGCGTCGCCGCTTATCCGGTCAAGCAATGCATTGCCAAGACTCAACAGCAATGCGATCAAGACGATCACTTGACCGGCACGTGTGAGAAAATTTTTGAGGTTGGCCCACACGTGCTCCAGACAGCCGCGCAGCGCAGGTACATGATACGGCGGAAGCTCCATCACAAAGGCCGCCGCCTCGCCCCTCAGCAAGGTGCGGTGCAACACGAGCCCCGATAAAATCGCGAGTATGCCGCCGATCAGATAGAGTGCAAAGATCACCAGATTGCCCGAACGCTGGAAAAAGGCCATTGCGAAAATCGCATAGACCGGCATCCGCGCGCCGCACGACATGAAGGGCGCGATCAGCATTGTCAGTATGCGGGCGCGCCGTTGCTCCAGCGTGCGCGTCGCCATCAAGGCCGGCACCGTACAACCGAAGCCGACCAACAGCGGGATAAACGCTTTGCCCGGCAAGCCGATGCCATTGAGAAAACGATCCATGATGAACGCCGCGCGCGCCATATAGCCCGACTCCTCCAACAATGTCAGGCAGAGGAAGATCATGCAGATCGGCGGCATGAAGGTCGCGACCGTCGTCAAGCCGGCACCGGCACCGTCGGCAAGCAGCGTGATCAAAATCTCAGGCGCGCCGCGTGCGGTCAGCCAGACCCGCGTCTGATTGATCAGCAGCGCGCTAAACACACTGTCAAAAAAATCGACCAGCGGCTGTGTCAGCCGCACGGTAAGCCAGAAGACGACGAACATCACGCCCAGAAATGCGGGGATGCCGACTGGACGGCTCAGCAACACGCGGTCGGCGATATCGGAAAAACGCCGCCGCATCTCGTCCCGGCGGCATACCACGTCGCGCGCGAGGCCGCGGATAAAGCCCAGCCGCGCATCCATCACCGCAGTCTCCGGACGCTGTCCGGTATGCCGCGCTAACCGCGCGTTCTCTTCCTCCACGATCGCGTCGAACATGCCGCCCGTCAATTCACGCGCGCACGGGTCGCGCTCCAGCAACTTGATCGCCAGCCACCGCGAATCCACACCCGCGTCATCGGCAGCCACGATCAGACACACCTGCAAGCGCCGCACCGAGGGCTCCGCTTCGCCGTACGCCACATGCGCCGCGGGCAGACGGCGTTCGGACGCGACCTCCGCCACCGCCGTGCGCAGCTCCGCCAGTCCCTCGCCGCGCGAGGCAACCATCGGCACGACCGGGCAACCCAGATGTTGCGCCAGATGCCGCGCATCCACCTTGATCCCGTGCCGCTCCGCCACATCCACCTGATTGAGCGCCACCACCAACGGCACGCGCATATCCAGCAGTTGGGAGGTAAGGTAAAGGCTGCGTTCGAGATTCGAGGCATCGACAATGTTGATGACCGCAGACGGACGGTTGCGAATCAGATAATCGCGGGCGACCCGCTCGTCCTCGGTATCCGGCGAAAAGGAGTAGATGCCCGGCAGATCGGCAATGCGGTACGCACGACCATTGAGCGTGAAATTGGCATGCGCGCTCTCAACCGTCACGCCGGTCCAATTGCCCGTGCGCTCATGCGCCCCCGTAAGCAGATTGAACAGCGTGGTCTTGCCGGCATTGGGATTGCCTACTAAAACGACGTTCAGAACGTCGTCCATATTCAATCCCCCCGCTCGCTTTTGTTAGACAAGGAAAACATGTCCGCAGAGTATACGGGGCACGGCCCTTTGAAAACAAGCGTAATCGGTAGCCAGCTGGCGTTTTGTGCAAAGTGTTGTTGACGGCGGAACAAGCGTCTGCTTGAGCGGCGGCAGTCACGCCGTCATCTTCAGGCTAAACCCGGTCGGGCACGATATAGGGTGCGCGGTAGTCGCGCGTCAGCAGTGCATTGGCCTCGGCGTCGCCCGGGAAAGTCAACGTCGCGGGATCAAAGGTCAGGGTGCGTCCCAACCGGTAGGCGATATTACCGAGATGAATCAAGGCACAGGAGTAAAATCCCTCTTGGATGCCGACGTTGAAAACTGCGGGATCGGGCTCACGAATTGCGTTGACGAAGTTCGCATAGTGGTTACCGATACCGGAACCACGTTCGCCAAGCTCGCGTTTCTCCCCCATGTAGGTTTGCCAAGACGCGACATCCTTGGCCATATAGCCCTTCGCGCCGAAAAAGAGATTGCCGGTCACGTTGCCACGGCTGGTGGCCATGTAGGTGTTGCCCTGTCCGGCACCTTTCAGCCACATCCCGTCCTCGCCGTTCGTCACCCAATGGCGCACTTCGAATTGCAGGATTTTCTTCTTATCCCCGCCCCCTTCGGGATTGGGAAACTCGAATATCGCCATCAGTACGTTCGGGGTCTCCTGCGCGTCGTCGAACATGACGTGTCCGCCCACGGCCGTGATCCGGGTCGGCAGCGTTACTCCCAATCCCCATCGGGCGATGTCCATCTCATGGACCCCTTGGTTGCCCATGTCGCCATTGCCGTATTCCCAATTCCAATGCCAGTTGTAGTGGAAACGGTTTTTGTTGAAGGGACGCTTGGGCGCGGGCCCCAGCCAGAGGTCGTAGTCGACGCCCGCCGGCACCGGCTCATCGGGAAAACGCCCGATGGTGTTGCGCCATTTGTAGCAGATCCCCTTGGCCATGTAGACCTCACCCAGCCCGCCTCCGTGCAGAAAACGCGCCATGCTCTGCGCACATGGATTGCTGCGCTGTTCGGCACCATCCTGCACCAGCACCTTGTATTTTTGGGCGGCTTCAACCAATTTGCGCCCCTCGTACACATTGTGGCAGCAAGGCTTTTCGACCGAAACATGTTTGCCGGCCTGGATCGCCCAGATCGCGGCCAGTGTATGCCAGTGGTTGGGCGTCACGATCGAAACCGCGTCAATCTCCTTGTCCTCGAGCAGCTTGCGCAGGTCCGTATAGGTCTTGGGCGCCCTCAAGTTTTTATCGGTAAAGTGGCGCTTGATGACCGGCGCGAAGAGATTGGAATCGACATCGCACAACGCCGCGACCTCGACATTCGGCAAAGCCTGATACGCCTTGATATGGCTTTGCCCCATGCCGTGAATACCGACCACCGCCACGCGCACACGATCATTCGCAGCCGCCCACGCCCGGTGCGTTCCCCACAGCAGCGCACTTCCTGTTGTCGCCATAAACTGTCTACGCGTCATATCCAGTCTCCTCAACGTTGGTGATTCACGCCTCCGCTCTCCCGCGGCACCGCACAAACGATCCTAGTAGGATTTCCGGATTCCATCCTACACGGTCCGGATCACTTCTGCAAGCACGAGAGGCAGAATACGACAATTCCCCCTTACCCGACGTGTAGAAAACTGCTAAACTACGCGAAGTGAAAAAGACGCCATTTGTTTTTTATTGGGGGATCCTGTGCGTTTTTGGGGGAATGGCTTTGGCAGCGACGCCCGAGGGCTGGGAGACGCGGCTGGATGTCGCAGAGCGTAGCGCCTTGGCGGCCATGAACCTCAAACCGGAACGCGGTGCGCTGCGCGTGCATGTGTGCAATCCGGCTGACAATAGCCGGGTCGAGATATCGTTGCGTAGCGGCGAGACCGCATACCGGCTGACGCCCAAGGACATGATCCCAGGCGGTAAGAGTGGTCGCATCACCACCTGGCCGTGTCCGACGCTGGGCACCAACCTCTGTTGGTTCACCTTGAGGCGCATTGAGGACGCCTGGTACGCCTATGTCGACCAGCAGCCGGTGTTGCGCATGCCGGAACTCTGGCCGGGCATGTTGGAACTGCAACACGCGCCCGAGAACCAGCCCCCCGAAGCGGAGCTTGACGATTACACGCAACGGCTCGGCTCCTTCGCCTTCGAGGACAACTTCCTTGTGCCGGCCGGTTCCGAGTTCCCGCCGACGTGGGAAATCATGGGCGGCATCTGGAAGCTGCACTCGGTCACCGGTTCGATCAGCGGTTCGTCTGGCGGCTATCAACTCGCGCGTCAGCCGAAGCCCGAGAAGAGCCCGAACTTCTATACGCTGGAAGGCGGCGGCACCAACGCTGTGGTACTGGCGGGCGAACCGTTCTACTGCCGCTATGTCTACCGAGCCGCAGTGCAGCATAACGTCGGTACCAACGGCATCGTCTTTCTAGCCGGTGAGTTCGGCGGATTTCTGGCTTTCACGGCGCGGACCGATCCCGCCACCGACCGCCTGATCCTCGAACTGTGGCAACAGCCAGCCGCAGCCGATGCGCCGGCTGTAGCGCTGGAGGCCGTCCAGACCGAACTCCCCGCCGGACAGTGGTTGCTGCTCGAAGTGCAGGTGATGGATGACCGCGTGATCTGCCGCGCCGACAATATCGACGTCATCCGCCGCAAAATGGCGCTGCCGCCGGGCGGTCGCTTCGGGCTCTTCGCCAACATGCCGGACGGCGAAACCACGCGTTTCGACGACGTGGCGGCCTGGTCGCATGAGGAACAACGCTTCGATTCGCCCGAGGACGTGACGTTCGCCACGCGCTACCAGACCGCCGGCGTGCAGTCGCTCCTGCGCCACACCACCACCTGGCTCTACATGCCGTCCGCCAACGGTGCCACGAACACCTGGACCTACGGCAAGCCCACCGGCGGACCGCTGCGCCAAGAGACGCTTTTCGTCGCCACTTCCGATGACTTTATCTGCGGCCTGACTGCCGGCGACGGCGAAGGCGGCACTCCGCTCTACCGCCTGACCTGCGTCCAAGCCGACGGCGCACGCACCTTCTCGCTCGAAGCCGTCACCCCGACCAACACCGTGCTGCTCGACAGCCACACCACCACCTTCGTCAGCAACCGCGTGGTGCTTGCGCTGGACGCGCTGCGTCCACACAAGCTGCGCGGCTATGCGGATGGACGCCTCGTCTGCTTCGACCGCCCTGCCCAACAGCCCGGCGGCGTGCAGGGTGTCTTCGCCAGCGCAAAATCAGACCTCTTCTTCACGGCGCCGCAGGTCTCCTCGAAGGACACCCGCATGAGCGAGCGCTTCGAAAAGAACCCGCTGTACGTCAACGATCCTTTCATGCGCCACTGGGCCTCGCCCGAAGGCCAGTGGATCACCTTCAAAGACGGCATGACCTGGTTCAAAGGCGATCTCACCGGACCAGTCAAGATCCGCCTGCCCATAGTCAACGGCATGGAACTGCATCTCGGCATCCGCGAAGACTCCTCGAACGGTACCTGCCGCGTGAGTGTTAAAGACGACCTCATCAGCGTCTTCACCCCGGAAAGCGGTACCAACGCCGCATTTACCGTGACGGCCGAGCAAGTGCCGGAGATCGCCTTTGATAAAAATAAGATACGTCTCTTTACGCTGGGCATTGAGGACTACCTTGTCTGGTTGGGTGGCGACGATATCCTGCTCGCCCGCACCCACCTCACCACGCCGCTCTCAGGACGCAAGATGCGCATCGCCGGCATGACGCTTGAGAACCTCAGCCACACGCTGGTGAAGCGCGACAACGTCTTCGACACGCTCTTCACCGAATCGCTCTTCAACTGGACGCTGAACGGCGGCCGTTGGGAGGTCATCAACCGCTTTTATTGCGAGCCGACCTGGTCGCACATGAACGGCGAAAGCGCCGACTCCCTAGCCGCGCTTTGGTCCAAATATGTCTTCAGCGGCGACTTCAGCATCGAGTTCTACGCCGGCATGCGCATGGGCTGGTATGCGCGCCCCGGCGACCTCAACCTGACCGTCATGAGTCGCGAAAACTCCACCAGCGACGGTTACACAGCAATCGCCACGGGATGGGACCCCGACCATTCGCAACTCTATTCGCGCCTGCTGCGCAATGGCGAGGCGATGGCCATCTCCACCAAGTACCTCGTGCCGCGTTCACGCGCCGGTCTGGCGCGGCAAGGCTACCAGCCGTTGGTCGCCGCCGGCCGTGACATCCACGGCGCCTGGTACGGCATGCAACTCCGCCGCATCGGCAAGAACCTGCAATACATCTACGACAACGAAGAGGTCTTCAACGTCGATGATCCCGAGCCGCTGCAGGAAGGCTCGCTCGGCATCTGGACCTACCGCAACTCGATGATGGTCGCGCGCATCAAGATCGCCGCCGAGTCGATCCGCCCGCGTCCCTTTGCCTTCTACACGATCCCCGCCGGCCAGCCACCCGCACCGGAACCGCCGCCGCCCGCCGACTCCGGTGTGCGCGTCAACGGCCGCGTGGTCCAACCGCTCGCTCCGGATTTCTGGCATGCATTCGACACCGTGAGCCACCCCAGCGTGCGCTTCCGCAACCTCGATACCGCCCACCCCGAAATGCATGTGATCTCAATCCTCGGCGGTGGCACTTTCCTGGTGCGGTGTGACCTGCCCCCGGCCCAGCCCGACAAACTGCTGGGCTGGCGTTTCGAAATCGCGCGCCACCCGCAGGCCCTGGTCAACTTCGAGTTCTTGACCGTCAAACCCGACGGCAAGGGCGGCTTTACCACGGTTCAAGAGTGGACCTATGTGCTTTCGGGGACCGACGAGACGCGCGGCCCGCGCCAGATCATCGGCAAGCTCGACGAACTGCCTCCGTCGGAGGGCACCAACCTTGTCTGGACACCGGTCGAGATCTGGGTCCCCTCCGAAGTCATCCGCGCCAATCAGGCGGTGCAACTCGAAGGCTTCGGCAACCTCCAGCCCAGCGACGTGCAGATGGGCCTCAAGGGCAATCCGCCCCATGCGTGGTACGCCGTGCGCGCCTTCCGCGAAATCCACCGCGGCACACCGGAACTCTCGGCCCCGCCCGAAAAGCGTAACGAAATCGCCGCGCTCGCAAAGATCGTCAACGGCCTGCGCCCCGGCGAGTTGCAGATGGTGGAGGTGCCCGCCGCGCTCGATCCCCGCAAGCCTGTGATCGAATGGGCGGTGCCGGAACTGGCGAACTTCGGCCTGCGCGCCGAAGCCGACTCCGCCATCCCCGGCTCGATTCTGGTCACGCCGGTTCACCCCTGGCCCTCACCCATGCTACCGCCCAAACGCGCTCTGGCCGACGCCCAGCCCGCCCCCTTCGCGGCTGAAGGCAACTGTATCCGCGTGCTCGTGCCATTCGAAACGCTCCAGCCCAACCGCATGACGCTGGCGCTCGAACTCTCCGACGGCCGCATCTTCCGACAGGTCGTGCCAATGCGCACCACTGAGGGACTCAACCATCCGCCGGTCCTGCTGAGTCTCACCCTGCCCGAGGGCGGTATTGAGACCTTCGAGGCGCGCCCCGGCGACGCCACACCCTACCAGACCAGGGCCATCGCCTCAATCGACAACACCGACCCCCAGCGCGGCGGTGTGCTCAAGTTCCAGAACGCCGGTGTCTACGGTCGCCGTCTGGACGGCCTGCTGGTCAAGTCGTTCAATCCGGTCGCCACGCCCCTCATCCAGTTCCGCTACAAAGGCGACCCCATGGCGATCGTCTCGCTGGCCTTGGGATCATCCGCCTTCACCTTCTCCGAAGTCTACAACACCCACGTGCGCTTCGGCGGCGGCGCGGCGGCGCCCATGGACAACACCTGGCGCGTGTGGACCGGCATCCCGACCGACAGCGGCGGCCGGCTTCCGCTCGCGGAGCGTACCAAGGTACCGCCCGCGCCCCTGCGCTTCGCTTCGCGCAAAGACCGCGACCAGACCGGCCTGCACAGCACGCTCTACATCGACGACATCGCCTGCGGCCCGGCCGTCGGCCCCAACCGCCCCTTCGCCTTCAAGGCCGACTACGCCGATCCCGACACCGTCGCTGAAGTCGTCTACGCAATCGCGCAGGGCCCCGTCGCCTTTGACAACCGCCCCGAAGCGGAGCGCGCCGCCGTCACTTGGCTACCCGCCAAAAACGGCGCGGTGATCGAACCCGACATCTCCAAAATCCCCGATGGCATCCACCACCTGCTGGTGCGTGCGCGCGACGGAAAATCACTCTGGTCGCACCCC
>Ga0116188_1000378_pt1 | contig 46797 bp, 28 predicted proteins | sample AD_JPNTR2_MetaG_FD_89807 | JGI IMG/M metagenome (GOLD analysis project Ga0116188, IMG submission 89807) | Active sludge microbial communities of municipal wastewater-treating anaerobic digesters from Japan - AD_JPNTR2_MetaG | ecosystem: Engineered > Bioreactor > Anaerobic > Digestate | place...
TGTCGGCGATGACGACTTTTTTGAACAGCCCCCAGCAAATCAGCCAAATTCCCTGGCTAACTTGTTCGGAGGAGACCTTGCGGGGAGTTCCAAACTGTGGCAGGAGGGCTGAGGCGCGTTCAATGGGGCCTGCAACGAGCTGGGGAAAGAAGGAGATGTAGGCGGCGAAATCAATGAAGTTTTTGGTGGGGGTTTGTTCGCGGCGGTATACATCAATGCTGTAGCTCATGCATTGGAAGGTATAGAAGGAGATACCGACGGGGAGGATGATGTGCAGGCTGTGGGTCCAGCCGGCTAGGCCGAAGGCATGCAGCAGACGCTCCGCACTGGCAGTGAAGAAATTGAAGTACTTGAAGAAAAAAAGAATGCCGAGGTTGATCAGGATGCTGACGCTTAAAAACAGTTTGCGTGTGGATTCTTTAGGGGTTCGTCCAAGAACTCGGCCACAGACATAATCTGTGAGTATGCTGATGTACATGAGCCCCAGAAAGCGGAAGTCCCATGCGGCGTAGAAGGTTGCGCTGGCAACAAGGATGAGGACGTTTTGCTTTCGATGTGGAAGCAGGAAGTACAGCAGCAGTACGGTCAGGAAGAACAAAAAGAAAGTAACGGAGTTAAAGAGCATGGGCTACTTGACTACTAAAAGTGGCATGGAGAATGAACGCAGACGAAGTTCAACACGCAATATCCGAGATCCCATGCCCAAATCGGGCGGAGCAATGGCTTAGTATCAATATCCAACATCCAATGTTCAAGCGGGCGGCATTGGGGGAGCATTGATGAGTGCATCTATTTGCCCACGTCTGAGGGCGTGGCGGCATTGAGCGAGGGGGGGGCGGGGCCAGCGATTGACAACCCAGCGCTTCATTTTTTGCAATGGCCCGGCCAAGGCTGCCGGGGCTGGCTGCATCCACCCCCGGTGGATGAGCAGGCGGGTCGTGGAATAATTGCTCATGTAGAGAAGTCGAAGCATATAGGGGAGTTGCAGGCGGAAACTGGGGACAATATGAATGAATTGAAGGTCCCGGTGTTTGCCGACCGCATAGCCCTGATTGATGGTGCAAATGGACATGTCATGATCTCCGGAGCCGATTAAAGATTTGCCTGCACGGTCGAAATGACGGGCAACGAGGTCATTTTGTATTTGATCTGCGTAGCTTGCGGCGGCTTGCTTTCTAATTGCCAAGCCTGCGCCGACTGGGAACCAATGGCCAAACTGCCCTTGTATACGCGCATAGATCAGGGCGTGGCCGGGCGGTGGGTGTTGCATGTCCAAATGGTAATGCCGAATGCTGGTTGGCATCCAATCTGGGGGCGGAGTTTCATACTCGGCCTTGCCATAGCCGCCGACAACACCGAGAAATGGATGTTCCGCGAATATCTGCCGCACTGTCGAAAGATAGCTTGGTTCTGGCAGGCAGTCGTCGTCAATAAAAACCAGAACATCACCCTTGGCCTCCCTAATTCCCCGCAGCCGGGCTGGGGTGAGGCCAAGTTCTGGCTCTGGGATGACGCGGAAATGCGGCGGCCAATGGGGAGCTTGCTCAACCAAGGGGGGGGCGGATGCATTGTCAACTAACAAGCATTCCCATTGGCCTTTGGGCAGCGTTTGCATGTCCAGCGCCTGCAATACGCGTTGCAAACGGCCAATATCCGGCTGATGTGTGCAAATAATGACAGAAATAAAATCTCCGGGTTGCATGATCGAAAAGGTAGGCGGTGCTGATTCCGGCGGCAAGGATTAAATCCGCTGGGGATGGTATCAGATGCAGTGCCCTTTTTGTTCTGCCGTAGGTGGTTGGGAGGTACGTTTGAAAACACGACTGACCACAGTCTCCAGTTCCTTCGTGCTGCATGTAATCAATATCGAGTATCTCCAAAGGGGAACGGCTTCGCCCCGCCGCGGCTGAAAATGCGCCGCTGGCGCAAAGTTTTTCTTGTGCCCGGGCATGGGCCGCGGGATGTTATGGGGTATGACTCATGATGCCCGGAAACCCGATCTCGCCTGCATGCGCGTGAACCATGATCTTGCGGAATTGCGGGAAGAAAACCTCGCCGCCACCCCGTTGGCCCAATTTGAACGGTGGCTGCAAGAAGCCATCGCCATGCAAATCCCGGAACCAAATGCCATGGTGCTAGCCACCACCACCAGCGCGGGCCAACCGGTATCGCGCGTGGTGCTGCTCAAAGGACTGGATGCCGCCGGCTTTCGGTTTTTCACCAACTATCGCTCGCGCAAAGGCCGTGAATTGGCCGAAAATCCACGAGTATCCCTGTTGTTTCCATGGCTGGCCATGCAACGGCAAATCCATGTGCTGGGCGCGGTGACCCCCTTGCCGCCCGACGAAAGCTCCGCCTATTTCCACTCCCGCCCGCGCGACTCGCAACTGGCCGTGTGGGCCTCCGCGCAATCCGCCCCACTGGCCGCGCGTGATGAGCTCACGGCGCGCATGGCCACGCTGGCCGCTCGCTGGCCCGCCGGCACGGAAATCCCCCGGCCGGACTTCTGGGGCGGCTATCTGGTACAGGCCGAGTCCATTGAGTTCTGGCAGGGCCGCCCCTCACGCCTGCATGACCGCTTGCGCTTCGAGGCCCGCCACCCCGCCGCGCGGCTGGATAACCCCGCTGACTGGCAAATTCGGCGCTATTGTCCTTGAAACTGCCGCCCAATCCAAAGAAAGTCCCCCCATGGAAACCAAGCGCCCCCCCGCAATCCGCCATCTGGCCGCCCAAGACACCCTACCTATCATCAAGGTGTTCTACGAGTTCAACCATCTGAAAAGTCTCTTCCGTCAGGGTTGGTTGCATCACGGCATTCCGCGCGATCAATGCGAAACCGTCGCCGAACATACCCTTGGCGTGGTTTTGCTATCCCTGTTTTTGGCCGATGCCCACTTCCCCCGTCTGGACCGCACCAAAGTCATGCTGCTGAGCCTGCTCCATGACTTCGGTGAAATCTACGCCGGCGATATCGTCCCTGGCCGTGTCTCGCTAACCGAGAAACACCAGCGTGAACAGGCCTCCGTCGAACAGGTATTTGCCCGCTTGCCCCGGGGCGCGGAATACCTCGCCCTGTGGCAGGAATATGAAGCCGGCAGCTCCCCGGAAGCCCGGTTCGTCAAAGAAATTGACCGCCTTGAAATGGGCATGCAGGCTGGCATTTACGAAATGGAAACCCCGCAGGACCTTTCCCTCTTTTTTGAGTCCACGGATAAAGCGCTGACCACCCCCGAACTGCGTGATATTTTTGCCGCACTGCTCCAGTTGCGCCCATCCCGGACCTCAAAAAAGGAGCAAGCAAACCCATGAAAAATAAACAAAAGTGGTGGAAGCTCCTTCTCGCGTTGCTGCTCGGCCTTGGGCTAGGCGGTTGCAGTGACGACGACGATTCATCCGGTAGCCGCTGGCAGGGTGATTCCGCATTGGTCGGCTATTGGCGGCTGGCCGAAGTCACCGTCACCCCCCGCGGCAGCAACCCCGTGCCCGTTGTGGGGTGGGAGATGTGGCTCCGCCTCTACGGCAATGGCACTGCCAGCGCCACCGAGGTGCGGGAGAGCAAGACCCAATCCCTCGCTGGTACTTGGAGTTCCCGCGGCACCGAACTGCGCCTGACTCTCGGCGCCTACAACTGGACCGGCGACTACCGCGTCACCACCAGCCGCTTCACCCTCTCCGACGTCCCCAACCACGACGGCAAAGGCACCCCCGCCTCCTTCACTTTCCTCCGCCTCTAACCCGCCCCCGCCACACGCACCACGCACCAAGCACCACGCACCACGCACCAAGCACCAAGAACAAGGAACTAAGCACCGCGGCCCCGCCGCGCGCACCAAGCACCACTCACCACGCACCAAGAACCAAGCACCACTCACCACGCACCAAGAACCAAGCACCACTCACCACGCACCAAGAACCAGACACATTTGTTGACATGAAACTAACAAGATTTGAAGACATTGAGGCTTGGCAAATAGCCCGCAAGTTATGCCAAGCGGTTCATCAAATCATTTCCAAAGGTGAATTTGCCAAGCAATATGCCTTGAAGGATCAGATTGACCGCGCATCAGGTTCTATTATGGACAACATCGCCGAGGGTTTCGATGGCGGTTCAAATTCGGAATTCGCCCGGTTTCTGGGTTATTCCCAACGGTCCTGTTCAGAAGTGAAAAGTCAATTATACCGCGCACTCGACCGCGGCCTCCTCACGCCAACTGAGTTTCAGCAACACATAGACCTCGCTGCTGAGTGCCATCGCAGAATAGGCGGCCTGCTCAAGTACCTCAAAAGCACGGCTTCCACTCGAAAATCGTCATGCGCCATGCCTTATTCTTCATAACAAGGAACCAAGCACCACGGCCCCGCCGCGCGCACCACGCCCCAAGAACGAGGTACCAAGCACCAAGAACAAGGAACTAAGCACCGCGGCCCCGCCGCGCGCACCACGCACCAAGAACCAAGCACCAAGCACCAAGAACAAAGAACCCAGCGAAGCTGGCGAACCAAGAACAACGAACAAAGTATCCAGCGAAGTTGGCGAACCAAGTACCGCGGCCTCGCCGCGCATTCTTGACTTCCTCCCCCCCATTTGCCACAACAAACGCTCATGTCAACGCCCTCCAAACTGCCGGTGACCGTCTATACGCCGGACTCTTCGCTCTCCAACCCGTTTGTCATGATCCGCGCCATGTTCGCCGACCTATGGAAAGGCCGCGAACTGGCTTGGCGCCTCACTGTGCGCGACATCAGCGCCCAGTATCGTCAGACATTCCTTGGGATTCTCTGGGCTTTGATCTTGCCCCTAGCCAATACTGTCGTCTGGCTATACCTGAACCTGACCGGCATCGTGGTGTTGCAGGAAACGCCGATACCTTATCCGGTCTATGTTTTTGCCGGCACCATGCTTTGGGCCATTTTCATGGACTCCATCAATGCCCCCATGAGCCAAACCGGCGGCGCCATCGGGATGCTCACCAAACTCAACTTTCCGCGCGAGGCGCTTCTGTTGGCGGGAATCTATAAAACCCTGTTCAACTCCGGCATCAAATTGGTGCTAATGCTCTGTATTTTGCCCTTTTTTGATGTCAATCCCGGTTGGGGGTTGACCTTGTTTCCATTGGGTGTTTTTTCTCTCATCTTGGTCGGCACGGCCATCGGCCTGTTCATTACACCGGTCGGGATGCTCTACACCGATGTCGGGCGCGCGATGCCTCTGGTGATGCAGTTTGTCATGTATGCCACCCCGGTGGTCTTTGCCATGCCCAAGGCAGGTGTGGCAGCGACCTTGTTCAAAGTCAACCCGCTCACCCCCCTCATTTTGACCGCCCGGGACTGGCTGACCGGCGGCACACCCGAATACGTTGGCTACTTCCTGGCCGTCAATGCGGCGGCTCTCATCCTTCTGCTGGCCTCCTGGATCGGCTACCGCCTGTCTCTGCCGATTTTGATTGAGAGGATGTCGGCATGAGGCGCAGCGAAGCTGCGGGACTGTAGACTGTAGACTAGAGACCATAGACTGTAGACTGAAGGCCGAACGCGAGTGACTGTAGACGATAGGCGGCAGACGGTAGGGAATTGCATGAGCAGCGCGGCGAATAAGATGAGGGATTACCGGAAGATTGTTGCCTGGGAAAAGGCGGATGATCTGACTGTGCTCATTTACAATCACAGCAAGGAATTCCCAAAGGAAGAAATGTATGCGCTGACCAGTCAAATCCGGCGGGCGGCCTATTCAGTCGCCGCGAATATTGTGGAGGGAGCCTCACGGAATACACTGAAAGACTATCTCCATTATCTCTTTATGGCGCGCGGCTCATTGGCGGAAACAACATATTTTATACACTTGGCACATCGCTTGGTGTATTTGAGTGCTGAATCATATCGGCTATTGACTTCCGCTGCCGAAGAAACTGGGCGCATTTTGACGGGGCTGATTCAGTCTGTTCAGGCAGAAGCTGGCGGTAGAGTATAGACGGTGAGTAGACTTTAGACTATAGACTTTGGACTATAGACAGTGGACATAGACTATGGACTATAGGCGTTAGACTTTAGACGGTAGGCGGTAGACTGTGGACGGTAGACTTTGGACGAGGGGGGGGGGGGAATAATTATTGAAATTTAAGCCTCAATCTGTATCGTTTACTGAAAATGATGTGTTGCGGTAGATTATAGACGGTAGACTACGGACGGCTGCGGAAAGTCTACAGTCAACAGTCCACAGTCTCTTTTCTAATGAATCCCAGTCCACAGTCTACAGTCTTTAGTCCACAGTCTCTTTTCTAATGAATCCCAGTCCACAGTCTACAGTCTTTAGTCCACAGTCTCTTTTCTAATGAACCCCAGCCTCCAGTCTCCAGTCTCCAGTCTCCAGTCTAACTCGGACGTCCTCGTCCGAGTCGAAGGCGTCTCGAAAAAATTCTGCCTCAGCCTCAAAAAATCCCTCTGGTACGGCCTGCAGGACATGGGCCGGGAGCTGACTGGCCGCCGACGGGGCGGTGTAGACGGTAGGCGGCAGACTGTAGACGGTAGACTAGAGACTAGAGACGGTAGACTGGAGACGGCTGCGGAAAGTCTACAGTCTACAGTCCGCAGTCCACAGTCTAACTCCTTGGGGCTCCGCCCGAAGGAGTTTTGGGCGGTCAACAATGTCTCATTTGAGCTCAAGCGCGGCGAATGCTTGGGGTTGATCGGGCGGAATGGGGCAGGGAAGACCACGCTCCTCAAAATGCTTAATGGCCTAATCAAACCCGATGCCGGGCGGATCGAGATGCGGGGGCGGGTGGGGGCGCTGATTGCGCTTGGAGCGGGGTTTAACCCTATCCTTACTGGGCGGGAAAATATCTACGTGAACGCCTCGGTCTTGGGACTCAGCAAAAAAGAAACCGATGCCAAACTGAACGAAATAATAGACTTTGCCGAGATTGGCGACTTTATAGACACCCCGGTCCAAAGCTACAGCTCCGGCATGACCGTCCGCCTTGGCTTCGCTGTGGCGTCTGCGCTGGATCCGGACATTATGCTACTGGATGAGGTTTTGGCCGTGGGTGACGTGAGTTTTCAGGCCAAATGCCTCAATAGGTTGGCCGAGTTGCGTTCACGAGGGGCGGCGTTTATTCTCGTTTCGCATAATATGCACCAGATTTCCCGATTCTCCGATAGAGTTCTATATCTCAAGAACGGGCAAGTCTCACACTGCGGCGATCGGGAGGATGGAATTGAACGATTTTTGTCCGATATGGATCAGGCCGGGGCCTCTGCGGTCAAGGACGGAACTGACTGGACTCGTGTGCACGGGTCCGGCAAGGTTGTATTCACGGGGGCCCGGTTCCGCAATGCGAACAACGAGGTGGTGACGGCAATTGATGCGGGCGATCCCGTGACGCTCGAAATCGATTATCAATGTCCCGGACCGCTAGATGAATTGCCTGGTCTTGATGTGGTTATTCTCGACCGAGGAGGGGTTGTTTTTCAAGGGACTAACATCGCAAATCGCTATCCTCTCGACATTCGTCCCTCATCTGGGCGGATAATCGTTCAAATCGCCTCTTTGCCGGTTAACGGGGATTATGTAGAGTTCTTCTTCACAATGTTCAAGCAATCAACAGCAGAAGTATATGATTGGAAGCGACACATGAGATTGGATATCAACCGATGTAATGGTCAACGAGGGCGGGTTTTGCTCTCGGTAAGTTGGGTAGCAAAAGAAAGTTGCTAATCAGCGCTGGGCTTGACAATACGCACCATCTTCTCCACAGTCGCATGAGTACTTCGGTAAGTAGCAACGGAAGGAATTTATAAACAATGGCTCATCCCTATCGCAACTGGTTTCGGCAGAAGTGTCACAATCGCAACCATATTTTCGGGTTGCGCCTGACGACGACCTGGCGGTGCGACTCTAAGTGCATCACCTGTTCGATCTGGAAGCTTCCGCCGGACAAGCGGAAAGAGCTGAGCGTCGAGGAAATAGATGCCTTCACTCGCTCCAAGCATTTCCGACAGACGGAATATATCACCCTGAGTGGCGGCGAGCCCACTCGGCGGGAAGATTTGCCGGACATTTTCCGGGTGCTACACAAGAATATTCCCACGGCCCGGTTTGGCATCACAATGCACGGGATGCAACCGGACCGTTGCGAAAAGATGTTCCGGCAAATCATGAAAGAGAACCCGGATTTGCGATGGGGGGCTGTGGGGTTGAGCATCAACGGTCCCGCTGAGATTCACGACAAAACGCGGGGTATCCCAGGGGCGTTCGAGAAAACCATGGAAACCTATGAGCGCCTCAAGAACATTGTGCCGTGTGCTTTTAGTTTTACCTTTTGCAAGGACAACGTGGAATATTTCGACTGGGTCCGCAAGTTTGCGAAAGAAAAAGGCACATGGGCCTATATTTGCTGGACCGTGATGAATGAGCGTTTTCGCGTGAGCGAAAAGGATCTGGTTTTTTGGCAGCCGGGCCTCGATCAGGTGCTGGCCAACTATGCGGAAGGGCGTGGAATTGCCCCCAGAACCGTTAAAGGCATTCTGCGGAACCTGCTGAATCCGCCAACGGGTATCTTCTACTCGTATTTGTATGACCATGTCGTCAACAAGCAGAATATGCCCTGTTATGCCGGGTCTCAAATTGTCCATGTGGATCCTTTTGGGGATGTCTATCCATGCAATTTTAAACTCTCTCCCGACCGGATCGTTGGCAATCTGAGGGAAAAGAGCTTCGATGAAATCTGGGCGGCCATGCCCTCCCGGATATTGAAGGAAATCAAGCGTTGCGACTGCATGTATCCCAATGGACTGTGCGGCGATTCGGATATATACCCGAGCATAAAAAACTGCCCCCCTGCCGTTATGGGGTGGTACCTCAAAAAACTACTGACTGGCCGTCCACTGGTTGAAGCCCGGAAATCATAATGCTAGGAGCGCATTGACGACCGCAGCACATCAACCATGAAAAAGTCCCGATATATCCAACGCAAGCGCCTTATCGATTGGGGGCTCAAACTGGGCCTGCCTTGGTTTCGGCGGCATCTGCAGAATCACGTCTACGACGCCGATTTTTTTCTGGAAGCCAATACTCTCAAGGAGCAATCCGCCCAAAAAGTCGCGGAAATTCTGGCCGGGGCCTTAAGTTTCCAGACGGTTTTCGACATCGGCTGTGGCATGGGACTGTATCTTGCGGAATTGAGCAAACTGGGGAAAATCTGCACGGGTTGCGACGCCAGCCCGGATGGGGTTCGCATGGCATCGGCGGATGTGTTTGTGTTTCGAGCCGATGCTACCCGGCCGATTCAGGTGAACAGGAAAAGTGACCTTGTCATTTGTTTCGAGGTTGCCGAGCACATTGCCAAGCGGCATTCCCGCCAATTGGTACGGAACTGCACGGCCCATGGCTGGCAGGTGGCCTTTACCGCTGCTCCCCCGGGCCAAGGCGGAGTGGGGCATATCAACGAACAGCCCTACGAATTTTGGATAAGCCTTTTCGGAGAGCAAGGATTCAAGCACGATTCCGCTCTCTCCGGCAGGATTCGGGAACAGATGGCCTCCCAGGGGGTCGTATCCTGGATCGCCAACAACCTCATGATTTTCAACGGTCCGGATGCCGCATGAGAGTTTGGCCGGTTGAATGGAACGCCTTGGGCTATTCACCGTTTCACTATCTGCTCAATGGCGCTTCCATGATTGGTGTAGCGCGGAAAGCGATATGAGGCTATGAGCCGTTTGGATCGTGTCGCTGGCCCTGCACCTAACGGGCGTCCAATGTCGGTGCTTCCGCGAGTGACGGTGCTGATGTCGGTCCGGGATGGGGCGCGACATGTGCGTCAAGCCGTCGGCAGCATTCTCGCGCAAGATTATTCCGACTGGGAATTCATTATCATCGACGATGCCTCCACCGACGAAACGCCCCTGATTCTTGGCTCCTATGATGATCCGCGCATCCGCATTTTCCGCAACGAGACCAATCTGGGATTGGCGAAGTCACTGAATCGAGGGCTTGAACTGGCCCGAGGAGAGTTTGTTGCCCGGCAAGACCATGATGACGTTTCCGCCCCCAGTCGCCTTAGACGCCAGATACAGCGCATGGATATGGATTCATATCTCGTCCTGTTGGGTACGCGAGGTTATCAATATGATGAGGAGACGGGGCTGATTAGGGAAATGCTGCATCCCGTGGATAATGTCTCGATTCGAGTGAAGATGTGCTATCAAAACGCCTTTATCCACTCTTCTGTATTCATTCGACGCAATGTGCTGGTAGAAAACAAGTTGCGCTTCAACGAGGTCCTTTCAGCGACTCAAGATTACGAATTGTGGACGCGGCTTTGCGACTATGGCCGGGTGCTGAATTTATCGAACAAGCTGGTAACTTACCGATGGCATGGGGCATCTATATCGCGCCTGCGATCCGAGGAGCAGCGAGCGGTGGCGCGCCAAGTGTCAAGCGCCTATATCCGGCGGGCGTTGCCGACCATGGATGCGCCCGATCCGGAACACATTCGGCAGATCCTTTGTGGCGACCGTCCACCTGCGCCGAATGAACTGACATTTGTGCGGGCGCTATTCGACAACTTGGAGAAGCATGCATTCGTGTCGTCCGACGAAGTACGTGCGAGTTATTTGGCGTGGGCTTCTAAATGGCTGGATGGGCAACGAGTGGTTGAGATGTTCAGCCGGGCAGGTGGGCGCTTGCTCCGTTCCTGCCGGGGCGATGCATTGCGTTATCTGGTTGCGCGCGTCGGTAATGCGGCAGCTCGTCGTGTCAGAATGCAGGAATGATGTCCATGCGGAGCGCGTCCATGATTGCCTTGATTCATAAACCCTTTTGGGTGGTTGCCCATCCGGTGAATGGGTAATGGGCGCTCCGCGTTCAGAGCAGGACTGCCGGCGAGAGGCCCAAAATGGAATATTGCCATCGGTTGAGCATGCACTCTTGCCAGTCATAACCGTCTGCATCTGCACCCGAAACCGGAAGAATTACTTGGGCCCCACGCTTGAGGCGTTGTTGGCCCAGGACTATCCCCGCGATCGATTCGCTGTGCTTGTGGTGGACAACGGCTCGACGGATGGTACGGCCAAAATGGTGGCTACCCGTTTCGGTCAGGGAACGGAGGTTCCGGTCCGTTATGTGTATGAGGAGACACCGGGGCTTTCCCGTGCCCGCAACCGCGCCGTGGCTGAAACGAGTAGTGAGGCGATCATATTTCTCGACGATGACGCAATCCCTGAACCGGGGTGGCTCCAATATTTGGCGGCGGCGTTTGCGTCGGCTCCGGATATCGTCGCTGTGGGCGGAGCTGTGGTTCCTCTGTTTGAGGGCGGTATGCCGACCTGGACGAGGGATGTGAATAAATATTACAGCCCATTTATTCCTGGGGAAGGACTTCGGCGTACGAGCTATCCGCATCTGCCTTGGGGGGGCAACATGATTTACCGGCGTTCGGCATTTCAGAAAATCGGGGTTTTTCGCGAGGAACTCGGGTATCGCGGATCGAGTTTGGTCACCAGCGAAGATATCGAGTGGTTGATGCGTGTGGAGAAAAGTGGAGGAAGGATATTATACGAACCCCGGGCTGTCGTACGGCACTGTATTTCCGCTAATCGGACGACCAAACGATATCTCAGGCGCAGGACTTATGGCTCTGGACTCGGCGTCCATGGCGTGGAAAAAACCCGGCGGAACGACTTTGAAACATGGGGATTTCGCGAAATCGGCTTGGCCATTGTCAGGCTGAATTTCAAGCGCGTCGGGCTTTGGTTGAAGATTTTAGTAGCCCAATTGCCTGTTTCGGTGGACAGATTTGATCGGGAACTCGATTCTTGGCGTGCGCTGGGAGGGATACAGGCTCGTTTGACGGACGCTTGGCGGCAACTTGGGGAAAAGTTGTGGCGAATATCCCGCTGACAAGGCTACGGTTGCCGTAGCTTCAGAGGGCAGACAATCCTTGCCATGAAAAAGTCCGACTGTGGCCGAGGATGCGCATGTGCAGACGGGACATTGGATCCTGTCCCATTTGGAGACTTGCCGTCGGACGACGCATGGCGTAAAATGCAAAAAACATCGCATTGTAGACTGGTGGAGTTGCCGACACTGGCAGAGAGGATGGACGACATGAAAATTCGGTTTTGGATGATGGGGTTGACGATGTTTCTGGCTCTGGCCTTTTCGGTCACTGCCACCACCTATTACATCAATGACGATTCTACGGTTGGTGACGTGTATTGCACGCAACTTGGCAACGATGCCAACGATGGTCGAACCCCGGCAACGCCAAAACTTACGCTGAACAACTTATTTGCCTCCACCAGCCTTTTGCCGGGGGATGTTGTCCTGATTGATACAGGAACCTACACGAACAATGTTGTGATTGGAACCAGTGTAGTCGGTGCGACCGGGAATCCTGTGGTGTTCCAAGGGTCTACGGCCACACGCCCCTGGGGCGGAGGAACAACATTTTCGCCTGCAAATGCAAACGCGTTTGAAATACGGGGTCACTATCTGGAATTGCGTGATATTCGAGTTGTCGGAGGCACATATGGATTCTACTTGTTTTCAGCACAGAATAATGAGATGAAGCGAATAGCCTCTGTTGACAATTCTGCCTATTGCGTGCGACTAGAAGGCGCATCCAACAGCAATGCATTTCGCAACTGTGCATTCAAAAGCTACAATAGCGCGCCATTCTTTGCATTCACGCCAGCAAAGGGTAATTATATCGAGCATTCGGTGCTCATGTCGGATCTGGCGGGAACTGTTGCCGGGCAGCCGGGAACGATTTCCAACGTTGTTAGTTGCATCCTTGTAGGCCAGAGCGGGCTTTCTTCGGATATGTTTATGGCGGATGCCGGTTCATATAATATCATCTACTCATACGGCCTGACGCATGGTACCTATGAAACTCTCGCAGAACTGCAACGTATCAACACCAACTGGCATCACAATACGGTGGCGGAGCCGAAGTTTGTGAATGCGGCGGGGGGGGATTTCCATCTGGTGAGCGCGGCGGGGTTTGTGTCGAACGGAGTGTGGGTGACGAACGCAACGGCGGGGTTCAGCCCAGGGATCGATTTCGGGCCAAGGGAATAGGTGCGGTAGCGCTGTTCATCAATAATAAGAATTTTTAAGAATGAAGGCATAAGAACGGGAAAGCGTAGAAAAACGATCCTGCCGTTTGATGAGCGGGCGGAGACCGTAAAAAGCATTCGCTACGTGGACGCGGTGATCCTGGAAGGTGGCTGGGAGCAGAAGGGGCGATGTCCGGCGGCTGGGCATTTCAGCGTTCAAGGTGGGCGACGACTAGGGCGGGAAGTTCGATAGCCTGAGGGAAAGTAGATCAAGGCCTTGGTTTGGGCGAAGCGGCATGGGTGGAAATGGGTGCTCGGACGAACCCTGCAGGGGTAGATGGGTTCGAGAGTTAAAGGTAAGGTGTAATAGACCACGGGGCGGCAACCGTATTTTCGGATTTATGGTCGTCGCGCCCGCGGAGCGCGGGGGCTGTCGCTGAAGGGGCCGACCCATCGAAACCGGCTACAGAAACCCCAAGCTGTTCCAATCGCCCCGGTCTTTGCCGATATTACGGCAATTCGTCCAGCTTCAAGAGCCGGCTGCCTGTTTTGCCGGGATAATAGGTCAAATATCCCACGCATCGTATCCATTCATCAACGCCATCGCTTCCGCATTTTCGGTCGTGATCGTTCAGAATACGGCGCGCTACCGCTTTTTTTCCGACATAGGCCAAAGCGGCGGCCCATTGGATGCCATAAACGATTTGGGCCCGGGGATCGTCCCGGTCGCAGGCTTCCTGCATCAAGTGCCGGAACAAATCTTCAAATTGTTTTTCTTCCCATGCGTCCGGACTTTCCGGGAAACGCGCCTGAATGTCCCGGACTGTCAGCGGCTGTCGCAATTGGAAGGCATAGGTGCTGTCCACGTACAATCCCAGTTGAAAGGCGTCTCTGAATGTTCCAAGGAAAGCCGGAATCCAAAAACAGGGATGGTGCGCATAGTCCTGAAAAATGAACCAGGCTCCGACTTGTGCCTGCGGCACGACGGACTGCATGAAATAGCGCGTGCCGAACCAGCTCTTGCATCCGTCGATGAATACGGCGTCGAAAGTGATGCCTGCAGGCGGCTGAAACAGATTGTCGGTTGCGTCTAGCTCTTCCGGCAGGTCGGGCAGCGGAGCGTTCACGCAGCGGATTAAGCGGTTATATTCATGCTTGCCATGCACCCGGTTGAAGATGGCCTCGAAATCGGCCGATTCGCCCATCTCATCCACGTCGCGTTGCGCCAGTTCTCCGTTGGCCAGGAGCGGGGCGATAAAATCACGCAGAGATTGGCCGCTCATATAATAGCGGAAACGGTCGTAGGTGTGCAGGCTGGCTTGCGGCGCACGCCGGGGATTATCCAACATGCCCAAGGCGATGGCGCGCGTCGTTCCGCCCAGAAATGGGCCAACTTCCAAGACGTTTTGCCCGGTCCAGAACTGGCTGAAGAAGTGATATAGGAAACGCCGTTCAGCCCGGGTGGTTTGGGAGGGTATTTGATCCAACATGGCTGACTTGCGCCCGTTGAGGCGGGGAGCAAGGCCGGGCACAGGCGGATGGAGTCGTCCAGGGGGCTCGTGGGGGGGCGTGAATGGGTGAGGGCTGGGAATTTATTGGCTGCGTGGGCTTGGAATATGGTAAGCGTGGATTATGGCGAAACAACCTTGGAGTCGCGAGCAGTGGAGCAAGCGGATCGGCATGCGAATTCGCGGGACATACAATCCGGCGAATTGGTTGCTGTATGCCTTGTCGTTTGTGTTTCCACGCCGACGGAATCTCTGGGTGTTCGGAACTGCGGAAGATGGTTTTTTCGACAATTCGATCTACTTTTTTCAATATGTTTCCCGGACGCGGACGGACATCGAGGCGGTTTGGATTAGCAATCGCGATGATTTGATCAGGCGTTTACGGGAGCGGGGATTTCGAGTTGAAAAGCGCCGGTCATTCCGGGGGCTCTGGGCCTGCCTGCGGGCCAAGTATTATTTCATCAATCATTATCTGCCGGATATTCACTTTTTTGCCAGTGGCGGAGCCACATTGGTCAATTTTTGGCATGGTGTGCCACTGAAGAAAATTGAATTTGACATAGACACCGGGCCTCGCGCTCATTTGTGGCAAGCCCCCTCGTGGCGGAACCGCTGGCTGGATCGGCCTGATTTATACCGTCGGCCTGATTTTGTTGCGTCTCCGGCACGATACGTCTCGGAATACGCATTTCAACGTGCCTTCCGGGTGAAGTTGTCCCAATGTCTGAATCTGGGGTATCCCCGTCTTGATGCCCTGTTTGAATCGTTTGAGCAGTTGCTTGTGCGCACCTTAAATCGAGGCGATTGGAGGTTGGCCCAGTTGCTCCACCGCCTGAAAGGTCGCCGGTTTGTTCTTTATATGCCCACGTGGCGGGATACGGGCCGGGACTATCTTGTGGACAGCGGACTGGCTGGATCGGATTTGGAAGCATTTTGCGAGGAGAATGACGTTTTCTTTGTGATTAAACTTCATCCGACCGCATCTCTATCGAGCTGGGAGAAAGACTCTCGCGCAGACAGCCGGGTGGTCTTTATTCGTGAAAAGCTGGACCCTTATCCGTTATTGGCTATGGCGGATGTTCTTGTGACGGATTATTCCTCCACGCTCTTCGACTTTATGTTGACGGGGCGGCCGATCGTGCTGTTTCCGTTCGATCTGGAGGAGTATCTGTCCCAATGTCAATCCATGTATTTCGACTATCGGGAGGTTATGTGGGGGCCGGTGGCGCGGTCCTCGGACGCTTTGCTGGCATCTCTGCGGGATGTGTTGGCCGGGCGTGTCGGGCGTGGCTATACGGATGCGGATATCGGCCGGTTTCATGACCAGCGCGATGGGAATGCCTGCGAGCGATACGCGGAATATTTTGCTGGTCCGCCTCCGAAAGTGACGAAGCCCCCTGAGACTTCTGGGTTGTCCGGGACGCCCGTGTCCACGGAAACAGATGCTGCATTAAAGTCAGGCCAGCCTTTTTGGTCTGTCATGATTCCTGTTGGTGCGTGTGCGGAGCTTCTTCGTGACACCTTGGCATCCGTCTTGAACCAGGATGCGGGGGATGGCCGGATGGCGATTGAGGTGGTGGCGAATGAAGCATGTGGGGACGAGATAAAGGTCATCGTTGATGAAGTCGGCCGGGGGCGGGTTCGTGTGCATTTCATACAGGGGATGGTTGGACGCGCCCAAGGGTGGAACGCCTGCATTGAGCGTGCCCGGGGGAAATGGGTCCATATCCTACCGGCTGGCGATATGGTTTTGCCGGGTTTTTATGGGGCTTATGAAGAGGTTATTCGCCGTTCGCCAGAGGCTTTAACCGTTTGGGGGCCAACAGTTTATCAGGATGGGCATGGGCAATGGTGTGGAATGACTGAGGCGCATTCCACAGTAGGGGGTGTCCCATTCGATGCCGGCGCCCATTTGGCTTTGCGAAATCCTGTGAAACTGGCCGGAACTGTTGTGGCCCGGGAGGGCTATCGCGCCATTGGGTACTATGCGGAGGAATTCGATTCTATTGCGGATTGGGACCTGTGGATGCGATTGGCCCAAGCTGGACCGGTTGGATGGCTGGATTGTCCGTTCACGTTGAGCCGTGTCGAGGAACGAAGTGAACTGGCGATTGCTGAAATCGGCCGATACATCCAAAAGCAGGAGAATCAGCCTGGTGAACAGGGCGGCGCGCACAGGAAAGGGATTAGACGAATCGCAGTGGGGCATCTCCAGAACGTTGTTGGGGGAGATATTACCAACTTGTTGGACGGTGGATATTACCGTCTCGCCATGAGGGTTGCATGGGCGTGTGTTCGGGCGTTGGGTGTGCGGGCCGGGTTGGGGCATGGCGTCCGGGTGGTGGCGCGGCGGATTATAGATGGGTTGCGACTGTAGAAGGCAGTCGAACAGAGCGATATTTGGTGTCAGTAATCCATGCTCGAAGGGTGCCGGGGAAGGCAGGGGGGCTGTAGAAGTCGTTGGAGTCGGCGGGTCTCGTGGGGGTGGTTGGGAGAATGTGGGGGAAGTGCGGGGGAAACGCTTGCTTGGTGAGGGCGGGTGTACTATATTCAAAGATATGGCCAGTAGTGGGCAGAGGTCTGGAGTCAGTAGCCGAACGCGCTGTTTCAGGGCGTGAAGCGCAGGTGAGAAATTTAGTGGTCAGTCGTGATTGGGATGCGTCCATTTTAGGTGAGGTAATGTGACTATGAAAAAGCGTATGGGTCGGTTGGGAATGGTGGCTATTGCGTTGCTGGTGGCAGGGAGATTGCCGCTTCAAGCGCAAACAACCTACTACGTGAACGACAATTCGACTCAGGGGGATGTCTATACAACCATGGTGGGCAACGACGCCAATTCGGGCAAATCGCCATCCGCGCCCAAGCTGACTTTGGCCAGCGTGTTGACCAATGTTCTGATGCCCGGTGATAAGATTTACGTTGACACAGGGATGTACGAGCCGCTGGAGATACCCGCAACTGTGAACGGTACGCCTGAGGACAAAATAGTATTTCAAGGGAGTACCAATGAGGCGGCTGGAGGAAGTGTGTTTGCGGGAGATAATACCATCGTAACCATTCAAGGTAATGATTTGGCCTTTCGAGATATGCGGGTTGTGGGTGGAGGGCGAGGGGTTGAACTGCAGAACAGTGCCAATGGCGAGTATGAAGGAATCTGGATTTGGGGAGGATCGTTAAATCCAGTTTATATCAGCGGTGCTGGCACGACTAGCAACGTGTTTCGGCGCTGTGTGTTTGCAACAGCAGCCATTGCATCTGCTTTCAATGCGCAGGGTGGTGCGCATAACACTTTGGAAAATTGCGTTTTTTATTCGCCGTTGGCTACAGCATTTTCGTCCGTAGGCAATGCCATTACCAAGGTGTCGTCGAGTGTTGCGTGGGTGGACCGAGTGGTGACTGATTGGGCCAACGTCCCGATTGCGGGCGACGGGAATGTCCTTTTCGGGAGTTCATATACCTTTGGGGGTGTTGAGACGCTGGCAGGGTTGCAGCGAGTCAATACCAATTGGTTCGGGAACACGGTGGCAGACCCCAAATTTGTGAATCCTGATGCACAAGATTTCCACCTGTTGAGCGCGGCTGGGTTTATGTCGAACGGGGTGTGGGTGACCAATGCGGCGGTGGGGTATAGCCCAGCGATTGACTTTGGGCGTAGGGGAGATATGGCTTACACCAACGAGCCGATGCCGAATGGTGGGCGGGTGAACGTGGGCTTGTATGGGGGTACAGCCGAGGCCAGCAAGAGCCGGACGAATGAGTGGCTTTTTGCAATGTCGTTCAATGACGGGGGCACACTGATTGGGACGAGCCGCGTGGAGTGGGTGGGGGGGAATCTGGGGACCAATGCCACAGTCAATTTGCAGTACACGACGAACAATGGGGTGAGTTGGGAGAGTATTGCCACCGGGGTGACGGCAACAAATGAGAGCTACACTTGGGCGCCTGATTTTGACTATCCGGCCGTGTTATGGCGCGTGGTGCATACCAACTCGGGGGTGGCCTCGACCAATGCCAAGGTGTTCAGCGTGCGGCGCTCCACCAATGTGGTGTTCAATTTTTACGTGAATGACAATAGCACCGATAACGATGTGTACTGTTCCGCACTGGGGAGTTCCACCAATGACGGCGCGGCGTCATCGCGGCCGCTGCGCAGCTTGCAGTCGGTAGTGAACCGTTATCAGTTGCGCGGAGGCGATACCGTGTACGTGGACACGGGTGATTATGCGACGAATGTGACGATTACTATTGGCGGTTTTGATTCGGGGGTGGCCGGCAAGCCGGTCAAAATCATCGGCAGTCCGAAAGGCTCCGTTTTCAATCGCGGGAACATAGGGGCTAATGTGCTGGACCTCGCCGGTGCAAGCTATTTGGAGATTGAAAACCTGAAGCTGACTGGCGGAGCCGCCGGTCTGAATGGCGGGGTGAGCAATATTGTCCTGCGCGGGTTGCAGTTTATTGGTAACACGCATGGTGTTGTCATCAATGGTGCCGCGCACACTTTTGAGAATTGCGTGGCGGCGGATAACACACAGCGGGCCTTTAACGGCAGTGGGAGCGGGGCGAATGTGTGGCGAAATGGCGTCATGTGGGGCAGTCCTACGTTGGTTTTCGCACCCACCAACGCAACGCTTTCGGTATCCAACAGCATTCTGGGCAACGGGACCACCTTGTTTGGAAGTCAGATTATTCCGGGCGATTTCAATCTGGTTTGGAACGTAGGCGTGGGGCTGAGCTATCAGGCCTTTACTGATTTCCAAAATGCAGGATATTGGACCAATAGTCTTTATGCGGACCCCGTCTTTGCCAATGCTGCGGGGGGGGACTTCCATCTTAAGAGCGTGATGGGACGGTATAACCCGGCCACCGGCCTTTTTGAGACCAATGATGCTGTGCATTCCCCCGGCATTGACTTGGGCGATCCCAGCGCGATTTATACCAATGAACCGGTCCCCAACGGCTCACGCTTGAATGTCGGTTTGCACGGAAACACGGCCCAAGCCAGCAAAAGCCGGACGAATGCCTGGCTGCAAATCCGCAGCTATACGGACGGGGGCACTCTTGATGCGCAAGCGGGATCATGGCTGCGGTGGAATGGAGCGAACTTTGATCCCAGCGCAACGGTGACGTTGTGGCTTTCGCGGGATAATGGGGTGAGCTGGGAGACGCTGGCCACTAACCAGATGGCCACCAACGGCGCCTATTTCTATCAAAACACTTCTTCAAACGACTATTCCGCCTTGTACGCCATGTGGAAAGTCACGCTGGACAACGCCACCCCAAGCGTCAGCAGCCAGTCGCCCACGAACTTTAACTACCGGAATGGGGCCTATGCGTTTTATGTGAACGATGCCTCGACCAATGGCGATGTCTATTGCACTGCGCCGGGGAGCGACAGCAACTTGGGCGTAAGTCCCGGCGCGCCCATGCAATCGCTGCATACGTTGATCAATACGTATAAAATTGGCCCAGGAGACCGGGTCTATATTGATACGGGTGTTTATACTGCCACAAATACCGTGCTGATTACCGCGCAAGACTCCGGCGGCGCAACGAACCCTGTATTCATCATCGGCAGCACCAATCGTCTCGCCGGCGGCAGCCTGTTCAGGTCACCAGCCATTCCGCAACGGCCGCTGGCGTTTAATATTTCGGGTGCGGCATCCAACATTATTTTGCGAGATATAGTGGTCAGTAATGCTTCGCGGGGCGTAATGGTATCCAATGCTCTGAACATCAGGCTGGAAGGCGTGGAGGTGCGCGGGGCCGGACAAACCGCATTTGAGCTGGCCAACAATGCGCGTTCCGTCACTGTGACCCGGTGTGTGGCACATGGCGGAGGAATCGGAATCTCCTTACAACAGGCCACAAACATAGTCGTGAACCACAGCTTGTTTTGGCAGAACACGAATAATGCGGTTTATCTCGGCACTCAGGTCGGGCTGCTGTTGGAAAACAGTATTTTGGCATCCACCAATTTCGGCGCCGCCCTGTACTCTGTGCCGAGCAATTCCCCCACAGTCACCATGGATTATAACGGAATCCATGCTGGGCCGAATACGCGGGTGGGGATCAACCGGACAACGGGTGCGCGCGCAGATAGCCTGGTGGCATGGCAGTACCTGGCCAACGACCAAGACGTGCATAGCATCGCCAACAATCCTCTCATGGCGGATCCGGATGCGTTTGATTACCATTTGCTAACCGAACAAGCGTTGGGTCGAATTATGCCCAATGGCCAACGGACCACAGACCCGGTGTCTTCGCCACTGCTGGATGCCGGCAACCCAGCCAGCGATTTCTCTGCGGAGCCGGCCCCGAATGGTGGGCGTGTGAATATTGGTGTTTTCGGCGGGAGCGCGCAGGCAAGTAGTGCCCGAGTCAGTCCATGGCTGAAAGCTATTTCCTTTGGTGATGCCGGCTATGTAACCAATGGAACCTTCACATTGCGATGGATTGCGGGTGGCGAGTTATCCAATGAAACAGTCAAGGTGGAGGTGTCGGTTGATGGCGGGCGCTCCTGGACCCAAACGGTGGCCTCCGGGGTGGCTGCGACCAATGGCGAGGCTACTTGGAACGTGGCCGACTTGCCAGACACACCCGCGGGGGTGTGGCGGGTGACCGGCCTGCAACGAACCAATGTTTGGAGTGGCTCTTCCAACTTCTTTGCTATCCGCAACCAACCCTTGAATCTGTATGTGAATGGCATTTATACCAACGAGGCCGTGTACACGACGGCAGCCGGTCGGCCGGACAATTGGATGGCCACATCAAACGCGCCGCTGGATTCGTTGCGCGTCGTGTTTGAACGATTTGACCTTGAGCCTGGCGATAGCATTTGGGTGGATCCGGCGGTCTATCTGGAACCCGCTGCGATTTCGATCAGCCTGAAAAATTCCGGCACCACCAGCCAGCCCATCCGCGTGACCGGCCCGTTGAATAAGCCCTATACCGGTGCCATTTTGGCGCGAACGAGCCGGGGCTCAGGAAGCTATGTCATTCAGTTGGTAAATGCCCGCGGAATTGAATTTTCTGGGCTGGTGGTTTCCAATGCCTTTATCGGGATTTATGAACAAAACAGTCAGGGAATTTTGTGGAACAAAGGGCGCGTGAGCCATTGCGTGACGAACGGTATTTTCGCTGGGTCTGGCGCAGACCTGACGGTTTCACATTCCATTATCGAGAACAGCTTGACGGCGGGCCTCCAAACTTTAACAGGCTCAACTATCCGAGTTCACAACAGCTTATTGCGGAATAATGATTACGCGGCCATTCTGCGCAAGGGCGGTGACTTGGACGTTAAAAACAGCATTATATTGGCGAGTGGCGACCGCCGCTATGTATATTGGGGGGGCGGGGGCACCTTGTCTTCCGATTATAACAATATCCGCGCAACGGATGGCGCCTTTGTGTCCGGGAACGAGGACCGACTGCCAGATCGCTTCTTGATTGACTGGCAAATCCGCACCAGTTTTTCCAATGATTCGCGGAGCTTGGGGTATGAGCCTCTTTTTGCGAATGCCGGGACGTACGATTTCCATCTGTTAAGCGAGTATGGGAGATACAATCCGATTAACGGTAGTTGGACGAATGATACGTCCACCTCCCGCCTGATTGACATGGGGGCCCCCGCTTTCGCCTTTACCAATGAGCCCAGCCCCAACGGGAGTCGAATCAACATTGGACTGCATGGGAATACTGGCGAGGCAAGTAAGAGCCCTGGCGGCGGTGCGTTGGTTCCGATTACCGTATCTGATGGCGGCACCGTTCGTGGAACGGTCAAACTGTATTGGTCCTGGAATGGGCTGGCGCCGAACAGACTGTTGAACGTGCAGTTTTCAGCGGATGGCGGGGTGACGTGGACCAATATTGCCACCAATGTGTATGCCGACATGGGTGGAACCGGCTTACCCTGGGCAACCACCAATTACCTAAGTACTGCGCAAGGGGTTTGGCGCGTATGCACAACCAATAGTTCCGTGTGTGGACAAACCGAGACGCTCTTCGCCATCAAAAATGACCCGGTAGCGTATTATGTTAACGACAACAGCACTGTCGGGGACGTGTATTGCACCGGCCCGGGACGTGCGACCAATTCGGGTTTAAGCGCGGCAGCGCCGTTGAACTCGCTGGCAACCTTGCTCAGCCGCTACAAAGTGGAACATGGCGACACGGTGTATGTTGATACTGGTGTGTACCCACGCACCGCACCATTGACCATTGCCATCTCGGCGATAGCCCCAACCAACCGCCTGATCATTCAAGGCAGTACAAACGAGGCGGCGGGAGGAACTGTCTTCACAAATGCATCCGGCACAATCTTGGAAATTTTGAATTCAAGCAATATCGAACTGCGCGATATCCGCCTGCATGGCGGGAGTCAAGGCTTGGTTCTGAACCGGTCAAGCTCAAATCGGTTTGTTGGGGTCCGTTCCATGAATGCGGCGGTCAATGCATTTGTCATCAGTGTACAGTCCGGGGAGAACGAATTCATCCGCTGTGCGGCGCTGAATTTTTCACAAACCGGGTTTTATATGGCTCCGATTATGTCCCAGCAAATTGCGCCGGTCACAAACTTCTGGAGTCAGGGCGTGTTGTCACCGTTGCCTGCCAGCAATGGGATTGCGTTGACAACAGGCACGTTGATCGGAGTCGAGTCCGGCTGCTTATATGTTAGCAACAGCGCCTTGATTGCCAACAGCCCCGCTCACGAAATTTTCCGACTTGGCGCCGGAACCGTGGCGGGTGACTACAATCTCTTTCATCAGCCCCATGCCAATACTATTTTTGCCAAGACTCCTCGGGGAGGGAGCGTATTTGGCGTGCAAACTATTCAGTTTCGTGATCTGACTGAATGGCAGGAATGGACACAAGGCCAATCGAACTCATTTATGGCCGACCCGTTATTTGCTAATTTGGTGACAGGCAATTTGTATCCACGCAGTCAGGCTGGACGCTACGATCCCACGACTCAGGACTATGTGCTGGATGCGGAAACGTCGCCGCTGATTGATTCCGCAGATCCCGCCTTGCCTTGGGCCGCCGAAGGAGAGCCCAATGGCAGCCGGGCCAATATTGGCATATATGGCGGGACTCCTGCGGCAAGTCGGTCGCCTACCAATGGGAGTTTTGTGCTCTTAACGCTCAATCAAGGGGGTACGGCCAGCGGCACTCAAAGACTACGCTGGATCGCCCGCGGGGCGGTAACCAATCCCAGCCATCGTGTGAATGTACAACTTTCAACCAATAGTGGCGCATCGTGGCAGAATATCGGCGTCAGCACTGGGTTGGTCGGTTTCCATGAATGGGACACGACCAGCTTGCCTCCGCTCACGGCCTGTCGTTGGCGTGTCCAAAGTCAAAGTCAAAGTACGTGGGTGACCGCATCAGAAAGAGATTTCATGGTGCGCAATGCCCCTTGGACTTTCTATGTCAATGACGCGGCAACCAATGGCGATATCTATACAACCGCGATTGGTGCGATAACCAATTCGGGGTTGCATCCGTCATCACCCTTGCCTTCCTTGGCAGCAGTCTTGACAACTTACGACGTTAGGCCTGGGGACTTGATTCTCATTGATACGGGGATATATACCAACTCCACCCCGGTCATCATTGGATATATGGACCGCGGTGAAATAGCCGAGCCCGTGGTGATTCGGGGTAGTACCAACGCTGCGGGGTCTGTCTTTACCCAAAATGGCCTGAACTTGGTGAATACACGCGGACTTAAGCTGGAACATTTACGATTTGAAAACATGATGGCGGGTGCCGCAATGGTTTCCGCCTCTGAGGATATCAGCCTGCAGAATGTTGATATATTGGGCAATGTAGGTAGCGGAATTACGATCTCACAAAGCTCCAATATTCTGGTACGGAACTTTGCTGTCACTGGGGCGCAAACGAATGGCGTGGTTTGCGAGGCCTCTTACGGGACAACATTGGAATTTGGCGTCGTGTGGTCCAATGTGTCCGCTCAGGTTGTCGTAAATAATCAGTTGCAACAAGGCGGGGCAAACTCAGCTTACAATGACGCTTACACAACGATCAGCAATTGTATTATTGGTTCTTTCGGAATTCGAGTTCCGGCTTATCTGTTAAATGGAACCCTGGTTTCTGACTACAACAATATTTACTTGGGCAATGGTGGTTTGGCGGCACTTTCCTATACAGGTGGCTTTGCTCGCGAATATGATTCTGTCGGGAGTTGGGTGGGCACCAATGGGTTTTATGATTCACATTCTTTGTCGCACTCCCCACTGTTTGTTGATGCCGCCGCCGGCGATTTCCACTTAATGAGCTCCGCTGGCCGCTGGGTCCCCGCCGCAAATCAATGGACAAATGATGCTGTGACCTCACCCCTGATTGATGCCGGCACGCCGAGCCTCGCCTGCACAGAACCCGAGCCGAATGGGGCACGAGTTAACATCGGGCGTTATGGCAACACGGCACAAGCTTCCAAAACCCCAACCAATAGCGCCTTGACACTCATTACGTTCAATGATGGCGGGCGCGCTTCTGGCAACAACGTGCCGATTCAATGGAATGCCCGGGGTCAGATCACTAACGGCACCATTTCCATTTACTATTCAGCGGATGGAGGGGGAACATGGTCATTGTTAACCAATGGGCTTGCGGCCAACTCTGGCGTGTGGAACTGGGACTCAACGGCGAGCGAACAATCGGTTCAGGCCAAACTTAAAATTGAAGGTAGTGATGGCAGCAGTACCCAAAGTGACAAGGTATTCTCCGTGCGCAATGCACCGTTCTATTTTTATGTCAATGACGGCAGCACGATCGGTGATGTGTATTGTACGGCCATCGGCCAGGGCGCAAATAGCGGGCTATCGAGCAATGCGCCAATGGCTGATCTCAATGCACTCTTGGCCAAATACGATCTGGAAAGTGGTGATGTTGTTTACATTGACACCGGAGTTTATGCCACGGGTGTGGATCCGTGGCGAATCACCCAGGCCGACTCCGCGGGTGCGTTAAACGTCCCTCCCGTTGTTTTCCAAGGAAGTACGTCTTCATTGATGGGCGGCACGGTACTGCAGCGAAATTACAATAGTGTGGGGCTGCAGGCAGATTATGTCATTGGGGTGGTTTTACGCAATATCGTGGTTTCCAACACCACACGAACCGCCTTTGCTCTCAATCAGGCGCGGGATGTTGCTTTGGAATGGTGCGCGGTGGGGGGGGGCGACGTCGGTGTGCGCTTGAACTCGGGAAACAACTTGCGCGTGGAACATTGCGTAGTGGTGGATGCCAACACTGGAGTGGTTGTAGACAATTGGGACAGATCTACTAATACAGTATTTCCGGTCATAAATAATAACGTGTTGTGGAATCTTGGCCAGAGCGCAATTAAAATCTCTGAACTACACCGGGCCACTGTAATGAATAACATCATGAACATTACCGGGGAAAATTACATATACGATTTGGCGGATACAGCCAATTTGGTGGCAGATTATAACGCTTTATGGCTCGGCACACATGGACGGGTGGCGCGGCGGATGCAGGGAGGGGATCGGAGCCGTTATCCTTTGGTCTATGAGACCGTTGGCGCTTGGGCTACCAGTTCTAGTAATGACCTTCACTCCTATGATGGCGATCCACTCCTCGTTAATCCGTCGAATCGAATCTTCCATTTAAAGAGCCGGGCTGGCCGCTGGAATCCGATTGCCGGGTCATGGACCAATGATGCGCAAACTTCACCGCTGATTGATATGGGTGAGCCAAGCGCAAAAACGTGGACCAATGAGCCCGCACCCAATGGACAGCGACTTAATGTTGGCCTTTATGGCGGGACCTCTTTGGCATCAAAGTCTGAAACAAATTCAGCTTTATGTTTACTTACGCTTAATCACGGTGGTGTTGTTACCGGGCCTGTTGCCTTGAATTGGTTAGCTACTGGGATGGCGACCGGGCACACGGTGCGGGTGGAGGTCTCAAATGACGACGGGGAGACTTGGCATTTGGTAGTCCCTAGTGTGTCAGCCACACTCGGCGGTGTTAAATGGAACAGCTCAAGTTTGGCATCCTCGCCACTTGGCCGGTGGAAAGTTACGGATCTGGATGAGCCGATGGTGACGGCAATCAGTGCGCGGCCTTTTGTGATTCATCACAGCGCTATTACCTATTACGTTAATGACGATCACGCTGATGGCGATGTCTACTGCACCGAATTAGGCAACTCAACGAATACCGGCATTTCTCCGGATAGCCCCAAACGGTGGGTGGCGGAGATAATTGACAGCTATAACCTGGAGCCGGGTGATACCATATATGTTGATACCGGCACATATAGTATGTCACAACCAACCGTGTTTGGCGATTTGGACGCAGGAGATTTTATTCAGGCCGCCGATCGTCAGGTTAATGTGATTGGCAGTACAAATGCCTTGGCTGGGGGCAGTCTATTCGTCATGACAGATCCAACCGTCAATGCGTTTGAGTTGAAAAACACTTATGGCATCCGATTGGCGCATCTTGGAATTCTCAACGCATCGAACGGGATATACGCGCAAGATAGCCGGATGATTGCTGTCGAATGGCTGGAAATGCGTAATTGTGCGAATGGTATTTCGTCCGTTGATTCATCAAGCATGCAGGTCCGTCACTCAACGTTTGTTGGCAATCAAAACGCCGGTGTTTATGTGGCAGCAGTCGAGATGGGAACGGTGGATATACAATCCAGCGTATTCTGGGGCAATCGGGCAGGGTGCTATTTGGCGCAAGGTTATGCGCATGTCAGCAACAGCATTGTCGGGATAACCAGGCCCAATTCTTATGGTATCTATTGGCACGCAGATAAACCACTGACCGGCTATTCTGGTGACTACAACAACCTGTTTGTTGGCCATCCAAATGCCGCCATAGGCGCTTTGCAGACTGGTGCGAGCAGCAGCGCGCGGACCAATGTCTATGCCTTCCTCTCGAAATGGGCTGCGGATTTGGGTGCTGACACGCATTCATTGGCGCAAGACCCCTTATTGGCTGAACCGGGTTACGATTTTCACTTAAAGAGTGCGGGCGGTCGCTACCAGCCCGGGACGGGATGGGTGACCGATCCGGTATCATCACCGATGATTGATGCTGGAGACCCAAGGTCCTTGGGTTGGACCGTGGAGCCTCTCCCCAATGGCACCCGGGTAAATATCGGCCTTTACGGGGGTACCACCGAAGCTAGTAAGACACCTTCCAATGGGATATTAACCTGTGTGTTCCCCACAGAAGGGGGACAAGTCGAAAAAGACATCGTTTTACAATGGTCAGCAATTGGGGCTGCTACCAACCACAGCGTGCTTTTGGAGTATTCATCTGATGCAGGCGTAACTTGGTCCAATATTGTCAGTGGTTGGCCCGCAGAATCCGGCTCCTATAAGTGGAACAGCGTGCCTTATGGCCGTTCCGCACGGGCGTGGTGGCGTATTACGTCACTGGATGACTATTCCATTCGAGATCAAGCGGGGCCTTTCATGCTCAAGAATGGCGGCATGATTCCATTTTACGTAAACGATACAAATATGACGGGGGATGTGTATTGCACCGCCATTGGCGATGATATCAACGATGGGCTGACACCAGAAACACCAAAAGCCAGTTTGCAGGCCATCTTTGATTCTTATGATTTAGCGGCATCCGATGTCATCTATGTTGATGCCGGTACCTACCTAGCAGGAAGCCCTCCGATAAAGATTAATGAAAAAGACTCCGGGCATAGCGCGAATGGAACCAATTATTTCATTACCGTCCAGGGCAGTACCAACCCTGTAGCCCCGACCATCTTTATCGCGCCATCGTTTTCAGCTCCGCAGGTCTTTGCTTTGGACTACGCGGTTAATATCCGCCTGAAAGACCTGACCATCCGTAATGCACAGACTGGGATATCCGCATATAAAACCATTGGACTGGAATTGGATGGTGTGCGCGTCGAAAATAACCGTATCACCGGATTGACTATTGACGACTGTGAAGAGACTCGGATGATTCGCTCGGTGCTATGGAAAAATGCCAGCCCCACGGGGGGGATAGCTATTGCTCTTAACAAGGGGGATCTGTGTGTTGAAAACAGTGTGCTATGGGGCAGTTATTCGGGGATTACTGTCGGTAGCGGTTCATTGCAGATTACCAATAGTGTGCTTTATGCCTCCGGACCCAATGGGCGTATTTATAACTACGGGATTTCATCCAGTATTGGTGGCGGTGGGTTCAGGGGGGATTACAATAGCTATGCCCGGTGGAATGGGGCGCTCATTGCGGAACAAGCCCTGCAAGTGGGTGGCAGTGACTATTTTAATGATCTGCCAACTTGGAGCAAGAGAGTCGGCTCTGATCGCCATTCGATGACAGCCACGTACAGCTTGGAACCTGCCTTTGCCGACGAAATAACCGGTGATTTCCACCCCAAGAGCACCAAAGGTCGCTTTATCCCCGCGTCACAAACCTGGACGAATGATGCCGTTCGTTCACCACTGATTGATGCTGGGGCGCCAGATTATGCTGCGGATCGTGAGCCGGAGCCAAATGGTGGAATGATTAACATTGGCGCCTACGGCAATACGGCACAGGCATCCATGAGCCAAACCAATCCGCCATGGGTTCAGGCCATCTCCTACAATGCAGAAGGAATCTTATCGGGTGAAGCTCTGTTGTACTGGACATTTGGTGGATTGCCGGACGGCGCGCTGGTCCGATTGGATTATTCTCCAGACTATGAAGTTACGTGGAAGCCAATCGCCAGTAATGTTCCCGCTGCCACACGCGAGTTTCTTTGGGATTTAAGTGGGCTGCCCCTAAGTTTGGGAATGCAATGGCGAGTCATGTACCAAGGCAACACCAATATCTGGGATGTCACGGATGTGCCCATTCCCCACAACCCGCCAGGAACGAAAACCTTTTACATCAACGACAATTCTACAAACGGCGATGTATGGTGCTCAGGGCCCGGCTTGCCATTTAGTGCAGGGACACCGTATGGCACAAATGCCGCACAACCCTTGAATAGCTTGGCTGATTTACTGGCGAACTATCCAGTCGGACCAGGTGACATAATTTATGTAGACACCGGCACATATCCCTTATCGAAACCGATTTTGATCAACGAGCGCCATCAAGGGACGACTTCCATGCCTGTACGAATTTATGGGAGCACAAATATTAGTGCGGGCGGGGCAGTTTTTCAAGGTGTCGAGAACAAGCTATTCGCTATTCAAAATACACGCAATATCCGCCTTCAGGATATCCGCGTCACGCAGGCGCAGCACGGCATCTCAATTAATAATGCCGACAATGTTGTCCTGATTGGCATGGAACTTTGGGATAATCAAACCAACGGGCTTTATGTCAGTGGTTCGGCGAACATCACGATACAAAATGCGCGAATATGGCGGAATGGTGGCAGTGCCTATGCCAGCGCAGGGAGCAAGGGCGGCGAAACGATAATCAATGCGACAATTTATGGGAATCGGGGAGGCGGAATAAGCACTGATAAAGGTTTGACTCTTGTAAATAGTATTGTGGTTACAACTAATGCTAGTGCGATCTTCGTAGAGAGCGCACAGTCAGCCAGCATCGGCGGCGATTTTAATCTGTATTTCTTCCCGCCGAATGGGGTGTTGTGTTCCAATTTATCCGAAAAAATAGATTATAAAAACCTGTCGGAGTGGCAGACAAAAAACAAAGACACCCACAGCGTGGTGATTGATCCTCTTTTCGTGAATCCTGCTGCTGGTGATTTCCACCTGCAAAGCACCGGGGGATATTATAGCAACGGAACTTGGGCAATCTCCACGAACACTTCTTGGGCTATTGATGCGGGCAATCCAACTTCCAACTTTACAAATGAACCGGCACCTAATGGTGGTAGAATCAATTTAGGTGCCTACGGTGGCACCGCACAAGCGTCACGGAGTGACACCAACCACCCCGCGCTCCTACCCATCACCCTGAAGGACGGCGGCGTGGCGCCATACGGCCAGCCCTTGTATTGGTTGTCACGAGGGATTAGTCCCACCAATTTAGTGCAGATTGAATATTCCCCTGATGGCGGAGCGACGTGGCTCTTTGTGGCCAATGGTATTCCGGTTGGATCACAACCATATATGTGGTATAGCGCAGACCCGCCGTCGCCACTGGCCCTGTGGCGGATTTTCCTGATGACTGATACAAACATTATCGGGACAACAACGGTGCCCTTTACCTTCAGACCGACCCCGTTGATTTATTATGTAAACGATACCGACACGACGGGTGACATTTACACAACAGCTCCCGGTGCCAAGACAAATTTGGGTTACCGCGCGGATAGCCCTCGCGATACGATCCAAAGCATTCTCGAACAATATCGCCTGGTGGGTGGCGACAGTATTCGAGTAGATACCGGTTCGTATACCCTAACGAACCAAGTATTCATTTCGCCCAAAGCTAGCGGCAGCGGCACCAATCAAGTGCTGATACTTGGCAGCACCAATCTGGCTGCAGGCGGGACTCTGGTGCAAGCCGGGATTAACATGCGTGCTCCGGCGTTTGAATTCTATGGGGCACATGATGTACGCTTGGCCAACATTCGAATCAAAGGGTTCACCAACGGCGTATCTGTTGCGGAACAATCTTCGCGCTGTGTTCTTGAGTCTTTGGATATCCAAGAATCATTTGGAAGCGGCGTGGTGCTTAATAAATCGCAGGATATTACCCTGCGCCGTGTATCCATTCGCCATGGCACGGCAAGTGCGATTTCTCTCGCTCAAGGCAAGGCGATGATCGAAAGTTGCGTTTTGTGGTCCAATGCAGCATCTGCCGTCTCTTTGGGCTCGGGCGCTGATTTGGGGATCACCAATTCCGTAGTGAGTGCTTTCGGACTGGCGAGCTATTGTTATGAGTCGCCAACGAACATCACTATCCAGGCTAATTATAACGCCTATTTTCTCACCAATGGGGCCCAAATGGCTTCGATTGATGGCGTGCAGTATGAATCTTTACCTCAGTGGGTCAGGGCCAAGGCGCCTATTGACCGCTATTCCTTGCACACCGATCCTTTGTTTGCCGACGCGGCAACTGGCGACTTCCATCTTAAGAGCTCTGCCGGTCGTTATCAGCTTGGCGTGGGATGGGTGCAGGATCCGCCAGTTAATGGCCAACCAGTATTTTCTCCTTTGATTGACATGGGGGCACCGACTACGGGCTGGACGAGCGAGCCGGCACCGAACGGCACCAGGCGGAATATCGGCCTCTATGGCAACACGGCAGAGGCGAGCAAGAGCAATACTAATCGCTGGCTGCAAGCGATTACAGCAATGTCGGGCGGTATCCTTTTTGGTGATACTGTACTTACTTGGGGCTATAGTTCCTTAATTCCGACCAATACCAAAGTTCAGTTGGAATATTCGTACGATGGCAATTGGTTGAAAATCGGCGAGGCTACCGTAAGCGATGGTGCATTCTATTGGCAGAGCGACCTCCGCAACGTGGATGGAACCGAGCGCTGGACGTCGAGCCCGGCAGAGTATTGGCGAATTTTCCTGCTCAATGACACCAATGTGTGGGACGCAACCGACCGGCCGTTTGGCCTCCGAAACAGCCCCTTCAAGTATTACGTGAATGATTTGAGCACGGTCAACGATGTCTATACGACTGCGATTGGCAGCGACACTAATCCCGGATATTACGCTCGGGCACCCAAGCTGACCGTTAATGCGCTGCTGGAGGATATTGATATCGAACCGGGGGATATGGTTTTGATTGACACGGGAATCCATTACATGACCGACACCAATCGTCCAATTATTTGGCAGGTGTCCGACGGTGGCACGACCAATACCCCCGTCATTGTTCGCGGGAGTACTAATCCTGCGGGGAGTTGGATCGTGGCCACCAATCGATTTACTGCTGGGGCATTCATGTTCATGGAAGCCAATCACATAGATATCCGCGACTTGGGCTTCGTTGGCGAATCGGTTCGATTTTTGGGTGACTCCATTACTGCCAGTAATCTCTGGGTGACCAACGGCACGGTGACGATTAACGGCGAAAATGCTGTATTCAAAAAGCTGCAGCTTGATCGGGGCAACTTATCGTTTTCAGGAAGCAATAACCGAATCGAACGCATGGAGCAGCGTTGGGGACAAGCCTCACTGGTGGGCACCAATATTACCTTGCTCAATTCGGTCGTGTTCACGACAAATAACTTGACCACTGCCTTGGTTGTAAATGCGCTTGGGGCTACTGTCTCCAATTCGACAGTGGTTGCGACTCGCGGTACGGCCGTAGGTAAACTGGGTGCAGGAACCCTTCGGTTGGGGCACAATATTCTCGTCGCTGGCGGAAGTGACAGCAATAGCGTGTTGGCCTGGCACGATGGCGGATTGATTTCAGACTGGAACAACTTTGTGGCTCGCGATTCTGCCTGGGTGGGGATCAAGGAGGGCCGATGGGAAACACTGGGTTATTGGCAGGCCGCTTCGGGCCGCGATGCAAACAGCTTGGCCATTGAGCCACTATTCCAAAATGAAGCTGCTGGCGACTTCCACTTGAATTCCAAGATGGGTCGGTGGAGCCCGATTTTTAAGGATTGGGACATTGACCCACAGCACTCGCCGGCCATTGACGCAGGCAATCCGCAAATCGGAACAGGCGACGAAATCGGTCCCCATGGCTACCGCCCCAACCTTGGCGCCTATGGACGTACTCTTGAGGCCAGCAAGAGTATTACGAATTTCTGGCTGACTGCCGTGACCCAAAACGATGGCGGAGTATTGAAGGGAAGCAACGTGACCCTGCGCTGGTTGGCCGGCAATGCCAGTGGCAAGACCGTCTCTTTGGAATACTATGATGGCAGTGCTTGGCACACCATTGCTACGGGGGTAAACGCAACTGATGAATCATATCCGTGGGACACGACTGGTTTCCCGGATAGCTTTGCCGCTTATTGGCGCGTTGTCGCCGAGGATGCCTCCGGGACATCGGATCAAACCGATCATCCCTTCCAGTTGCGTAATCACACTCATAAGTTCTTTGTAAACGACTCCAGCTTGTTGGGTGATCTCTACTGCACGGCAGTAGGCAGTGATTCCAACAGCGGCTTGAGCAACTCGGCGCCGAAAGCAACATTGCAGGCCATTCTGGATGCCTATGACTTGGAAGGCGGCGATACGGTCTATGTTGACACCGGAACCTATGCCAGCACATCCGATGTGAAGGTAATCTGGTCGCGTAGTGGCAACCAAACTGCCGATGTTGTGATCCGTGGCAACACGAATGACCCCTATGCCACCCAACTCGTGCGATTGGGGCAGACGAACTACCCAGCGATGGGTCTGGATGTGAAGGCATCGCGCATCCGGCTGACAGATTTTTCAATCAGCGGCGTCAACAGGGCCATCGGGTTGGAATCCAATGTGGGGGTCAGGGCATCCGGCCTTGTCCTGCATGATGTTGGCATTGGTATTCAGGCGCTGGGGACAAGAAATACGGACATTCGTAATTCTGGTTTTTGGAATGCCGAAATGGGCATTAGCTTGAGCAACACCCGCACATCCATTTTGGAAAACCTCACATTCGTCAATACGTCTCTGGCGGGGATTCAACTGGGCAACACCGAAGTTGTCACCCTGCGGAATAATATCTTTATTCCCGCTCCTGGATCCTATGCCTATGCAATCGGTTCGGCTACGTCACTGCTGGCACAAGCAATCTTGGATTACAACTTGTATGACTTTGGTGACGAAGAATCCGGCAGCGGGTTCTTTGCTGGCGCAACCAATGATCTGCGCCGGTGGCAGTTGGAAATGAATCGCGACTTCCGCAGCGCCATCACCAATGCCGATCTGGCCAATTTGGATTTAGGCGATTTCCATCCATTGTCGGAATATGGTCGCTGGACGGACTCCGGCTGGACAACCGACGGCATAACTTCTTGGGCCGTGGATCATGGCAATCCTGCCGCAGATTACAGCCAAGAGCCTGAGGACAATGGACAACGCATCAATATAGGAATGTATGGAAATACAGTACAGGCGAGCAAAGGTTCAATTGATATCGAATTGTATGCCCGGACGATGAATGAGCAACCCCTGATGGTAACACAAGAAGATCAAGTGTGGCCATGGGTCTGGTCTGCTCATTTGCTTGATACCAATGAAATGGTGTCCGTCCAATGGTCGGGCGATTGCGGAGAAACCTGGACCACCCTGACCAACGTTAATGCCTATCAGGAATATTATATCTGGCGGGCAGGAATCGAGTATCAGACGGCCGGAGGCCGCTGGCGTGTAATCAGCCAAAGCAACACCAACATAGTGGATATGAGCGACACCTGTTTCTTGGTGCGTTGGTTGCCGCCGGCGTATTTGAAAGTCTACCCATCTTCTGGCCGCATTCGTTTTGATTGGCAGGGTGGGGTGCAGGGACGACGATACGTGGTCGAATATTCTGATGATTTCGGGCAGACATGGGTGACCTGGGATGAGAAGTACAATGGCCCGGCACAAATCAACCGTAGCAACTTTGTGATCCCCAGTGGTGGTTCGCAATTGAAGTATACGTTTGAAGACCGCACGTCCTATCTCCGCCGCACCCGGTGGTATCGAATAATGGTTTACGAGGAATAACCATGCCCAATCACCCGGGGGGCAGGTGGTTGCCATGGCTTATCAGCGTGGTCATGGTTGCACCTCTTGTTGTGCCGTTGCCGCATTCGGATGACAGTCCCTTGTGGCGTATGGTAAGCGGGACCAGCCATGTCATTTTGTTCACAGTCTTGGCGTGGCAACTTGCCCAATGCGCTCCCGCAAGACTTAGGGGCTTGAAATTGTGGTTTGGCCTTGCGATTCTGGCTGGCCTGATTGAAATGTGGCAACTGAAAATTGGCCGATCTGCGGAATGGTCCGATTGGTTTTATGGGCTGTTAGGCGCAACAGGCGCGATCGGCACAGCGAAGTTGCACTCGAAGCTGCGCGTAGCGGTACTCCTAGGACTTGCGCTTATCCCCCCTCTATGGATCGGCACACTGTTGGCCCAAGAGGCGCGTGCATTTCCTGTTTTGTTGGACCCTCAATCTATCTGGGCCAGACAGGGGTGGACACAACAAGGTGGCCAGGTTCAGCCGCTGGATTTCTCAAAATTCTGTTTTAGGGCCAACTCATCGGGGGAAGAGGTCGAATACCCCGGGTTATTTCGGCCAGTTTTCCATTGTGACTGGCGAGGTATTACCGCCTTGCGGGGCAGCATTTACTGGCCAAACGCCATGCCGACTATTTGCGCTATTCGGGTGGATGATCAACGTGGCAATCCGCCGTATGCGGACAGATTTCAACGAGAAATGGCCATCACGCAGGGTTGGAACCAAATTGTGATCCCCAGTGCAGAGTTGCGAATGACGCCGAGCGGGCGGGAATTGCAGATGGAACAAATTCAACAATGGGGGATTTTCCTTATCGCGCCCCCACAGTTTGAAAACTTCGTTCTCGGCTGTTTTGCGTTGGAGCTTGGCGGGGGACTTAATGAAGAAATCAGCTTGTAGATGGGCTGATCAGGGTAGAAAGCCGGCGGAACGCAATTTATCCCATGACACCGCGGAATTTTGGGCGGCGTTGAACAGCGCTTGCCGGACGTACTTGCCCAGCATGTCGGTTTCCAAGTTCACCTGATCGCCGGGGCGCAGGCTGTTAAAGGCGGTATTATCCCAAGTATGGGGAATGACGTGAACCGTAAAAACGCCATCAGCCGAGCGTACTTCCACAAGGGTGAGACTGACTCCATCAATGGCAATTGAGCCTTTGGGTACCATCTCATTGATCAAGGCGGGTGCGTGAACCTGCAGAACCTTGTCGCGACCCGCTGCCGTGATGCGTTGAAGCAGGCCAATGCCGTCAACGTGGCCGCTCACCAGATGGCCACCGAGAGGATCGCCCATTCGCAATGCCCGTTCCAAGTTGAGCGGGGCCCCCTTGGGCTTCCCGCGTAGGCCCGTCTTTTCAAATGTCTCACGCAATACATCAAAAGTGAGGAGGTCTTCCTGCTGCGCCACCAGAGTCAGGCAAGCGCCATTGATGGCAATGCTCTCGCCAATCTGCAAGGGAGCTGTAAACTTGGCCATTAATGAAAGCCGCCCCGCATCGCCTTGGAAGGTTATCTCGGTCAAACGTCCGATTTGTTGAATAAGTCCGGTAAACATTTATCGCTCCGCTGTGGCTGGGGTCATTCGGATAAAAAGATCGTGGCCAACGCGTCGGCTTTCCCGGAGCGAAAAGCGGGGGGCCACATTTAATTTCCATTGAGCCAGGCCCATTGCGCCAACGGGGCCGCCAATGAGCACGGGGGAAAAGAAAATGCAGAGTTCGTCCACCAGGCCAGCCTGAAGGAGATCACCAGCAAGAATCCCGCCACCTTCGCACAACACATGCATGATTCCAAGATTGCCGAGTTCCCGAGCCAAGGAGGCAAGAAGACTCTTGGCTGGCAACTCTAAAACAGCGGCCCCTTTACCGCGAATTATTTGGGCGCATGACGGCTGCCAACCGCGGGGAGCAGCAACTATCGTACGTTTGGCATGCTCATCGTTGAAAACCTGGGCGTCAAGGGGGAGGGGGCCCTTGCCAGCGATAATGATTCGCCATGGGTTGCGCTGGCCATCGGGACGTGGCCACAAAGAGGGATTATCATGCCGAACGGTTCCCGCGCCCACCATGATGGCATCAGCCGCACGGCGCAGGGCTTGAACTTCCTTGCGGGCTGCCGGGCCGGTGATCCAGCGCGATGAATGGGTGTGGTCGGCGATCCGTCCATCTACTGAAAGGCCCAGCTTTAGGGTGAAAAATGGGCGGTGGTGCAGCATGTGACAGGCAAAAGGAGCAATGAGGGTGTTTGCTTCAACACGACAAACACCAAGCCGCACTTCCAGACCAGCCTTGCGCAGCAAACGCAACCCACGCCCCGCGTGTTTGGGATTAGGGTCAGTGGTGGCGGCCACTACGCGTGCAATACCGGCCCGCAAAATAGCCTCCGTGCAGGGGGGGGTGCGCCCATGGGTTGAACAAGGCTCAAGAGTCACATAAAGAGTGGCGCCACGCGCAGCCGAACCGGCTTGTCGCAAAGCCACGATTTCCGCGTGCGGCCCCCCCGCGCGACGATGATAACCCTGTGCGATCTTGCGGCCATTTTTGACGATTACCGCGCCCACCGGCGGGTTGGGGCGGGTCAAGCCAAGTCCCCGGCGCGCCATCGCCAGCGCTTGTTGCATCCAAACTTGATCGGAGGCCAAGTTCACGTGGCACCCTCTGTTTGCAGCAAAGCGCGAACGAATTGCGTGGCATCGAATGACGCCAAATCATCCATGCCTTCGCCGAGACCAGCAAAGAGAATGGGCACATTCAATTCTTGGCGGACAGCAAACAAAAAGCCTGCTTTTGAACTTCCGTCCAGCTTGGTCACAATCACTCCGGACAAAGGGGTGATTTCATGAAATTGCCGGGCCTGCACCACGGCATTTTGCCCCAGCATGGCATCCAGAACCACCCATGTGTGGTGCGGTGCCTCCGGCAGGCGTTTGGCCATGGCGGCGCGCACTTTTTGCAACTCGCGCATCAAGGGCTCTTTGGTGTGCATCCGTCCTGCGGTGTCCACAATAATTGTGTCGCAGTGGCGGGCCACGGCGGCGTCAATGGCATCATAGGCCACGGCGGCAGCATCGGCGCCGGTAGCGCCAATTACCGATTCGCAGCCAACACGATCGGCCCACAACTTCAGTTGATGAGAACCCGCCGCCCGGAAGGTATCTGCGGCGCCCAGCAATGGGTTGCGATGAGCCTGTTGCGCTTGGTGGGCAAGTTTGGCAGCTGTTGTGGTCTTGCCGGAACCATTGATGCCAACCAATAAAATTACAACAGGTTTAGGTTGTGTGGACCAACTCCACTGGGGATTCTCTCCCAAGGCAGTGACTAGCACCCGCTCAAATGTCGCCAGCAGAGGTTCTTTACGGGAGGAGGTTCGTTCCAACTCGTGGGTCAATTCCGTGACCAACCGCATGGGGACATCCGCGGTGATGAGTAAATCGGTCAGTTCTTCAATCGAGGCAGGATCGGCACGTGTGGAAGAGAAAATGCCGGCCAGCGCATCGGCAAATCGTGCGCGGGTTTTTCGCAAACTGTCGAACCAAGAGCCCATCTCGGCTAACCTTGTGGAGGTGTTGAACCACGGTTGGCATCGCGCGCGGGACGGTCAAGGCCTTTGCGTATACGGTCCAAAATTCCGTTCACAAATTTTCCAGACTCAACGGAGCTATAGGCCTTCGCCAATTCGACAGCCTCGTTGATGGACACCACCGGGGGGATATCGTGCCGATACAGCATTTCATAAACCGCAATGCGCATGGCATTGCGATCCACGGTTCCCATCCGGGAGATTTCCCAGTTCTCCGCGTATTTTGCGATCAGCGGGTCAATTTCCTGGTGATGAGCAATGACCCCACGCGCCAATTCTTCGGCGAACTCGCGCGCCTTGGTTCGTTGTTTGTCAACTTTGGCCGCCGGTTGGCCGCCCGTGCCTGCCGGGGGCTCATTCAAGTGTTCCCAGAACAGTTTGAACCCTTCCGCGAGCGATTCTTCCCGGTTGAACTCCGATTGAAACAGGAACTGCAATGCCCATTCACGGGCCTCGTGGCGACTTCCCATGAGGCATCCTTTCTACTTTGCGGGTGACGCACCCACGACAAACAAAACTGCTACTGACTAGGGCAATTGTTGAAACAACGACGCCATTTCAATGGCGGTCTGGGCGGCCAACCAGCCGCGGTTGCCCGACTTGCTGCCGCAGCGTTCAATGGCTTGATCGAGATTTTCAGCCGTCACAATGCCATCCACCACCGGCACGCCGCTTTCCAGACTAATTTGGGTCAATGCGCGAGCCACTTGAGTGCCGATCAGGCCGGCGTGGGGCGTCGCGCCCTGAATGATGGCGCCCAATGCCAGCACCGCGTTAAACTTCTTGGTTTGCGCGAGTTTTTTTACTGCGAGCGGTTGTTCGAACGCGCCGGGCACCCACACCACCTCGATATTCTTTTCGTCCGCTCCATGGCGCGCGAGGCAGTCCAAGGCGCCCTTGAGCAATTGGCCGGTGAATAAGTCATTGAACCGGCTGATCACAATTCCGATTTTCAGGCCTTTGGCATTGAGTTGCCCGCTATATTCCTTGTAATTCATGGCTCCCTTTCCAGGTCAGATCATATGACCCATTTTATCCTTCTTGGTTTTGAGATATTTAGCGTTGTCCTCGTTGGGCGGGAACGCGATGGGCACCCGCTCGACAATTTCGATTCCATAGCCTTGGATACCCACAATTTTGCGCGGGTTGTTGGTCAACAAGCGTAGACGAGTGATGCCCAAATCAAGCAACATTTGGGCGCCCACGCCGTAGTCGCGCAAGTCCGCCGGGAACCCCAGCTTCAAGTTGGCCTCGATGGTGTCATAGCCCTGTTCTTGCAGGGCGTAGGCCTGCATTTTGGCCACCAAGCCAATGCCGCGACCTTCCTGGCGCATATACAGGATGGCGCCATGGCCGGCCGCAACCACTTGGCGCATGGCGGCGTGCAGTTGGTCGCCGCAGTCGCAACGGTGCGACCCAAAAACATCCCCCGTGAGGCATTCCGAATGCACGCGCACCAAGGGGGCGTCTTGTTTTGCGGGCTCGCCATACACAAGTGCCACATGGTGTTCGTTGGAAGTTTCATCCACGTACAGGTACAGCATGAACTCGCCAAAGTCGGTGGGCAGTTTGACGACTGTGTCGCGCCTAATCAGCCGCTCGCGCGCGCGCCGCCACGCCACCAAATCGGCCACGGTCAAAATACGCAGGCCATGCTTTTGAGCAAAGGGGACAAGATCGGGCAGCCGGGCCATTTCACCGTTGTCGTGCATCACTTCGCAAATGACCGCAATGGGCTTGAGGCCAGCCAAACGCGCCAAATCCACCGATGCCTCGGTATGGCCGGTACGCCGCAGGACGCCGCCGGGCACCGCTTGCAGGGGGAAAATGTGGCCGGGGCGGATAAAGTCGCAAGCTGAAGATTTTTCATCGGCCAGTTTTTTCACGGTGTGGGCGCGGTCGAAGGCGCTAATTCCGGTGGTAATGCCTTCGCGGGCGTCCACGGAGATGGTGAATGCCGTCCGAAACTGGTCCTGTTGTTCCAATGGCACCATTCGGCAAAGGCCAAGTTTGCAGAGCCGCTGTTCCTCCATGGGCACACAGATCAAGCCGCGACCATAGGTGGCCATGAAATTGATGGCTTCCGGGGTAACTTTTTCGCCGGCGACGACCAAATCGCCTTCATTTTCGCGGCTTTCGTCATCCACCACCAGCAGCATTTTGCCGTCGCGGATGATCGCCAACGCTTCTTCGACCGTGCAGAAGACCGGATCTTGCTTGAGATCAACCATAAAAAAACCGAAGACCTTTCTGTCTCCGGGCGCAAACGCGAACCAATCGCGCAACGTCTTCTTCCATCCAGACTTTCAACTGTCGGCCAAGGAATCGCACCTTGTCTGCCTATTGGCTCGCGGGCTGTACCGCCGGTCGGGAATTTCACCACGCCCTGAAGACAAGCCGCAACCTATCACGCCGCCCGGATTGTTGCAACCTTGGAAACAGAAAAAATCCCTGTACGGAAGTGGACTCATTCGGGAGGGTCATCCGCCAGCAAGTCCTGATTGTGGGTGAGCGGAAGCTGTGCCAACGAGGGATTTTTTCGCAAAAGCTTTGGCAACCACGCCATAATGGCGAACAACCCGGCGCCAGCAAACAGGATGGCCAGGACGCGCCAATCAGCTTGTCCGCGGGCCAGTTGCCCCGCCGCGCGCACGGTCCACAATAACGCCAGCACGTTGGGGATCACACCGATTACCGAAGCCAGTAAATAATGGTGGAAAGGGATGCTGGTGAGGCCGTAGGCATAATTCAGAAAACTGAAGGGGTTGATCGGGAGCAGGCGTGTAAAGAGCACGACCTTCCAACCTTCCCGCCGCATATTGGCTTCCAAGTAATCAAACAAGCGGGTATGGCCAATCCGGCGTGCCAACCAGTCGCGCAGCAAATACCGGGCGAGGAGAAAGGTGGCGCTCATGCCGAGCCCAAGCCCGATGAGGCACAGCAGGAGCCCCCAGACGATAGGATAAAGCAGCGCAATCAAGACACCCACCAGTGTTGTGGGCAAACTGAACACGGTGAATACAGCGTCCAGCACAATACACAAAACAGGTGCCCACGGGCCTGCCTCGCGCACGGTCTGCTCAATATCGGCCCACCGCACGCGTGCCAGCAGCGCGCGCACGTCCGGCCAAAACCAAATAAGCAATCCGCCGCCCAGCAGGGCAAGAATGGCGATTGCCGCCTTGCGCTGGCTACCGGGGGTCACGGAATGTCTGCCGGCAACACCACAACAGTAACATCGCCTGCATTGCCGAAGATGGTTTGTGCGATCGCGCGCACATCCTCCGGCTGCAATTGGCGTAGGCGTTCAATCATCTGGAACGAATGCTGCCAGCCCAAGCCAAGCAGTTCATCAATGGCGCATTGTTGCGCCAAGCCGGAGTTATTCTGCAGGCTGCGCGCTTGGCCGGCGACCATTTGTTCAACCGCACGAGCGAACTCTTCTGGCCGCGGACCCGACTGGCTCAATCGGTCTGTCTGTACCTGGATTTGCCGGCACACTTCCGTGCGGCCTTCCGTCGTGGTGCCGGAATAAATCATGAAGAGACCACCCACCGGGCCGGTCAATTGCGACGCCCCGGTGTAGTAGGCCAGACCGCGTTTATCACGCACTTCGATGAACAAATCCGAGGACAGGCCGCTCAGGGTGTCGGCCAGAACCGACAGTGCGTCTTCGCGGGGATCGCCCGCCGCAATGCCGCGCCATGCCCGCACAATGACGGTTTGTTTGAAGGGCAGCCCTTTTTCCAATTGCGCAGGTTCGGTCACAGTATCTGGCAACTTGGGCCAAGTGGGGGCGACGCCGGGGGGCAGTGGCGCAAAACCCGTTTCAACCTGTGCCACCACTTCCGCGGCGTTGATATTGCCAAAAACAGCCACCACCACATTGGAACCGACCAACAAGCGGCGATGGTGCGCGACAATGTCATCACGGGTCAATGCGCTGACACTTTCAGTGTTGCCCAAGCTGGAATACTGGTAGGGGTGGCCGGGAAAAAAGGCGTCGCGCACCATTTGTTGGGCGTGGGTCATGGGTTTTTCCAGCGAGCGCTGAATATCAGCCAACTGGAAGGCGCGTTGCTTTTCTATTTCATCGGCGGGGAACTGCGAGTCTATCAGGCATTCCGCGACGGTGTTCAACATGAGCGGCAAATCTTCGGAAAGTCCCGCAGCATTGAGGCCGTAGGTGTTGCGGCCGGAATAAGCGCTGAGCGAAACCGCGCGCGATTCAAGCTTGCTGGCCAACTCGGCCGCAGAAAGTTGCGATGTGCCGCGGAGCAGCAATTCGGCCGTCAGTTGAGAAATACCTGCTTGACCGGCCTGTTCGCCCAAAACGCCGCCACCGATGACCACGGAGACATACGCCATCGGCAAGCGGGGGTCTTCGCGAACCAGCAAGCGCATTCCGTTGGCGAGGGTGTGCAACTGGATGGCGGCATCCTTGGAAGTTGCCGGGGCTTGGGTGGTGGGTTCTTCGGACGCAGGCGCGAGAATTGCCAGCGATCCGTTCTCCGGGCGCAGATATTTTTGGACCACCCGCTGCAAATCGGCTGGGGTGACCTGCTGGACGAGATTCAAGTAGGTTTCATTGAAGCGCGGGTCGCCGGTATAAAACTCGCCGGAAGCAAAGGACTGGGCTTGGCCCTCCATGGTGGTCAGGGTTTGGATGGCCCCGGCGAGGACTTCCCGGCGCGCCTGTTCAATACGAGCGGGGTCCATCAACGTGCTGTGCCAAGAAGCAACTTCCGCGCGCAAGGCCGCCAGCGCTGCCGCTTCCTGTGCAGGCTCACATTCGAAGGTAATGCCAAACAGGCCGGGTTCTTTCGGCGTGTAGTTCCATGCCTCGATATCCAGCACCAACTGTTCCTCTTCGCGAAACTTTTTGACCAAGATGGAGGCGCGTCCGGAGCCGATCACCGAAGCCAACACATCGAGGGCCGGGGCGTCGGCATTGGCCAAATCGGTGCCGTGGAAAACCCAGCCCACGCGGGTGACGTTATAGGGGCCGGTTTTGCGGCCATATTGCTCGGCCAATTGCGGCGGTTCGGCAGGGATCAATACCGGCTCGCGTGGTGTGCGCGGGATCTCGCGCATTTGTTCGCGGACGGCGGCTTCCATATCATCCAGCGGCACATCGCCCACGATGGCCAAAATCATGTTGTCCGGGGAATAGTGGCGTTGATGGTAGGCCACCAGGTGATCGCGGTTCATGGTGATGAGGATATCGCGCCAGCCAATCACCGGCACGCGATAGGGATGCACCCGAAAGGCGGTTTCATTGACCAGACGGCTGAACACGCGCATGGGGTCGTCTTCGCCCATGTCCACTTCGCGCAGGATGACTTCGCGCTCGCGCTCCCATTCTTCGGCGGGGAAAGATGGATGGAATACGGCATCCGTCAAAACGTCCAAGCCCACCAGCCAGTGCGCCGAGGGCAGCACCACATGAAATACCGTGCGGTCGTTGGACGTGTAGGCGTTGATCTCGCCGCCGATATCCGCAATCTCCTTGGACACCTGGCCGGGGCCGCGCTTGGCCGTGCCCTTGAACACCATGTGTTCCAGATAATGTGAGAGGCCTCCGCCCAGTTGCGCACCTTCATGGATTGCACCCGCATTGACCCAGTATTGAATGGCCACCAGTGGCGCGCTGCGGTCCTGTTTCAGGAGCACAACCAGACCATTGTCCAACACCACACGTCGGATGCCGGTTTGCGCCGCTTGCAGGGAATCAACGGGATTCTGTGCCATGGAAAACTCCTGAACGAAAAACAAGGCCATCGAAAGGCCAAGGATTTGCCGCCAACGATTCATGGGCCGGAAGATACCATGCGCACGGGCGAAAGCAAAGCATCCGCCGGCGTGAAGGCAAAGCCGCCATCGCGCAAGACGCGATGGCGACTGGGGGGGGCTGCGTTACTGCAAAACCGCGCCAATGTCCGCTGGGCCGACCAAGCGCTGATAGCGCGCGAGCCAGCCGGTGGTGATACGCGGCTTGAAGGGCTTGAGTTTGGCCGCGCGTTTTTTGAGTTCGGCGGCGGAAACCAGGAGGTTCAATTTGCCCGCGGGAATATCAATAGAGATTTTGTCCCCTTCTTTCACGAGGGCGATGGGCCCGCCGCTGGCGGCTTCCGGAGCCACGTGGCCGATGGCCGAACCGCGCGTGGCGCCGCTAAAACGGCCGTCAGTAATCAACGCGACATCCTTGTCGAGCCCCATACCGGCGAGCGCGGAGGTGGGCGATAGCATTTCACGCATTCCGGGGCCACCCTTGGGGCCTTCGTAGCGAATGACCACCACATCGCCCTTTTTGATTTTGCCGGCGTAGATGCTGGCAATGGCGGCTTCCTCGCTGTCGAAGACACGCGCCTTGCAGGTTTTAACCAGCATTTCCGGTGCGACCGCCGAGCGCTTCACCACGCTGCCGCGCGGGGCGATGTTGCCCTTCAAGACGGCAATACCGCCGGTGGGGCTGAACGGATTTTTCACTGGGCGCAGCACACTTGGATTGCGGTTGGCCGCACCCGCGATGTTCCGGCCGACCGTTTGGCCGGTCACCGTCATCAGCTTGGTATTCAGCAATTTGGCTGCGGCCAATTCTTTCATCACCGCCGGCACGCCGCCTGCCAAATGCAGGTCTTGGATGTGGTCGGGGCCAGCGGGGCTCAAACGGCAGAGGTTGGGGGTGGTGGCACTGATGGCATTGATGCGATCCAGCGACATGGGCACGCCCGCTTCATGAGCGATGGCGCACAAGTGCAGCACGCTATTTGTTGAGCAGCCTAGAGCCATGTCCACACGCAATGCGTTCGTAAAAGCGTCACTGGTCATGATGTCGCGCGGGCGCAAATTCTTGGCGAGCACCTGCATGATTTGCATGCCGGCCTGCTTGGCCAGGCGGTAGCGGGCGGCGGCCACCGCCGGAATGGTCCCATTGCCGGGCAGGGCCATTCCGATGGCTTCGCTCAGGCAATTCATGGAATTGGCCGTAAACATGCCGGAGCAGGACCCGCAGCCGGGACAAGCGGTTTCTTCGTAGTCGGTCAGTTCGTTTTGGCTGATTTTGCCCGCCTTGCATGCGCCAACCGCCTCAAACATGTTGGACAAGCTGAGATGGCGACCATCGAGATCGCCGGCCATCATGGGGCCGCCACTGATGACAATGGCCGGGATGTTGATGCGCGCTGCGGCCATGAGCATTCCGGGGATGATTTTGTCACAATTGGGGATGAGCACCAAGGCGTCAAAACAGTGAGCCAAAGCCATGGTCTCGACTGAATCGGCAATCAGTTCGCGGGAGGGGAGGGAGTAATACATCCCGGGGTGGGCCATGGCGATGCCGTCGCAGACGCCAATCGCCGGCACCAGAATGGGCGTACCCCCCGCCATGCGGACACCCGCCTTGACGGCATCGGCAATTTTATCCAGATGGATGTGGCCGGGAATAATCTCGTTGAAGGCAGACACCACGCCGATGAGCGGGCGGTTCATTTCTTCGCGCGAAAGACCCAGCGCGTACAGAAGCGAGCGGTGCGGTGCGCGTTCGGGCCCCTTGAGAACTTGATCGCTGATGCGGGATTTCGTTGCCATAATCTATATCCTTAATTTGTATGCAGTTCCGGGTGGCGACTGTCCGCCAGCCGACCATATTTTTCAAGCGTTTTGTGGGGCGCTTGCGAAAAATCCATGCCGCCACGCCCATCCGGGCAAGCGCCTTACTTTTTCTTTTTCTGGTGGTTGGGCCAGGAATGGCGCGGCGCCGAGGCGGATTTGTGTTGAGTTCATGTAGCCTGAATGGCGCCAGCGGCATATTGCCCGGCCAACTCCAGAAGGCGGTGGCATCCGGCAAAGGCTTTTTCTAGTCGCTGCTAAAAAAGCCAGAAGCACGGGTGCCACTCGGCACAGCGGGGCCTTTCAACCCTTGCCGCAAGTTCTCGGCGGCACCGCCAAACTGGCCTTGAGCTGATCGCCAGCGGTTCCCGCGACTCGCTTGCGGATTCCTCGACAATCAATTTGGCGTGTCCGCCATTTTTCCGAA